>OKSV01000141.1_pt1 | contig 54143 bp, 45 predicted proteins | sample 1601261 | NCBI WGS metagenome assembly OKSV01 (sample SAMEA3879560, study PRJEB24766) | human gut metagenome | biome: human-associated habitat; feature: feces | place: USA | collected 1985/1987
GTTGGGAAGATGGACACGAGATTCCAATATTGCTCACCTGTAGGAGTAGATAGTAGATTCTCGATTTCTGGGAAGGCGACTTGAAGAACTTTGTGCAGCCTATTCTTCGTCCTTACGATATCCTCTGTCAGATTTTGGTAGAATCGACTAAGATCATGCAAGTTTTGGTAGACTTCTTCTTGAACGTAAGTTGGCTTTCGGTTTAAAATGAATTGTGACGAAGCTAGTTTCTCTGCATCAATCTTATCATTTTTCCGAACTCTTAATCCATCTAGTTGCTTTTTAGCCTCTAAAGGATTAAGACGTGTATAGCCATAGCTGTTTTCTTCTAGAAAGGCCTGAAGTCTGCGAGAGTAGACACCAGTAGCTTCGAAAATAATTTCAGGGTTACTCACGGTCTTTAGATCCTCCAGTAGACGAGAAAATCCGATAATGTCATTAGGCATAGTATAGACATGAACCCTTTCACCATTCACAAGAATAGCGACTTCTGAGCTTTCTTTACTCACATCAATTCCAAAAAATGTCCGCATTATGATTACCTCTTTGTCTTGAATGATTCCTTATTTTAGTGATTTCATTTTCAATACTCGACGTCTAGCGTCCAACATACTTTGATAAAATTCCATCTAAAACAGGTGTCTTGCCAGTTTTATATACGACGTCTAGCGCCAAAAGAAGCCACGACTTAACAAGACACCTCTACTTTAGCACAAAGAAAAAGTAGTGAGTACTCTCTCCCGTCGGAGATTTCTTCACTACTAATCTTAGTATGTTTTCAAGTATACATTATCAGAGAAGTATATCAATCTGGCTCTTGGTTTTGAGTTCTAATTTGTGGGTGTCACTGGGTTATAGAAGGTATATGAGGTTTAGTATAATGGTTCCAAAAAATTGAAGAGAAGGACTAGACAAATGACAAGAACACCAGGTAATAAAAAATGGTTACAAAATATTGCTAAGAAAATCAACCTCCCACTTTATCCGAAGAAAAAATTTAATGGGGAAGAGGTCACTCTCATGCCTGATGGGACAGTCCGATTATCTGAAACAGGAGAAAAGCCTTCTGCTGAAGCACTGGAAGCCTATCAAGACTTCGTTAAGAAATTCAATGAAAGACTACGCCGTTTTGGGGTAAGAACAATAGATGGAAAAGCAACATTGAATACTGTTTCTCGATTCTCGGACGACTATTATAAGAAGTATGCCTCGACACCATTGCTGAAACAAGTTTATCCAAACAATGACTTTCCTTTCCATTTGCAACTTCAAGAGGATTACATCATTCAAATCAACTATAGTCAAGAAACAGATTACGAGTTAATAAGTAAGCAACTAAACCAGTTGGATATGGATATCCTACTATTTATAGCTACATTCAGAAATGTTCAACTACTTCAAATTTCAAGGGAGTTTGGTTTACCGATTCCTAAAATCAAACCACATCTCAAACGACTCAGAGAGTTTTACTTAGTTCAAGAGTGGGAGTTCGAACGTGAGGACACTCCAGGGGCTCTTGCGACAAGTTACTCTATTTACAGTCATGGAACAATGTTACTCTTACTAGCAAATAAGATTAGCAGAAACTTCACTTATAAATGGAAAGATATCCTTCGAGAAGAAGATAACTACTCCCCTATTCGATACTGGAAGGTCGTAGATGCCTATCAGAACTTCAAATTTAATCAAAACTATGCCTATTTTGTTCCTACGTCAAAACTGGAGAAGTTCACGTATACAGTGACAAAGACACAAGAAAAGAGTGAGAGTACAAGTCCTCTTTCTGGTATGGAGAAACGAAAATCAGAATTACAAGCTAGAAAGGCGAAGAAAAAAGAGCGTACGTATACGGTCCATGTTCCTAGATATCTCTTTATCGGTCAGTTAGCACTTAATAAAAAGGAAGATGACGGTACAAAGAATCTTTTTGATGTGTATCCTTATATCACTAACGTAGGTGATACCAGCGATCTTGATAAATTGCTCAATGTCTTTAAACACTTTGGACGTTTCGAGGATGGTTTAGATGAAGAAGGTAACAAACGTTATCTATTGATTATCGTTGATAATTTTGACGACATTCAAGAAATTGAAGACAAGTATATGCTTATTGAAAATGGTGGCTATAAAAACCTCAATAATATTATTTTCCTCAACCTAGAACTTGCTGCAGAAGAAGGGATTGATAAGTCTCTTGTTGTTATCAGAAGTCAAAATGCAACTGATGGTGGTCGTGTGGCCAAATACATGCCTTTTAGAATGATTGAAGCATTTAATGAGCGTCCACTAATCAAAGACGCCGAACTAGAAGAGCTAGAACAAGAAGAAGGTGATACTGATGCTTAATATCTATATTGATCCCTACGTCCTATCTCCTTTTGAAGTCTCTCCTTTTTTTCATAAGCTTACTAACTTTGCAAAATCCAAAGACCATAGAGTAGCTATTATGGGGTTTAAGTCACATATATCTTGGAATGCTCTATCGTATTTAGAAGATAAAGCTAAGATTACGATTACCCACAATCATGCAGACCTAGAGGATGAGAAAAAACATGCAGTTCTGCTAGCTGGCTATTTAAAAAAGGGGATTGAGTTAGTAACGTCTCCAACAAGCCATATTACAGATATCTTCCTTTTTGATGAGCAGGCTCAGATGGATACGAATACTTTGTCTCAGCTACTAAGCAAGGTCCCTTACGTACATTACCTATCAACAGAGCATTTTTTTTATTCTCCCCACGTAAATAATTTCCCGAAGAATAGGCCATTTATTTTCAATACCCAACTTTTCCGAGATACGAGAAATATTTATTTTGCTAACAGTTTAGTAGAAGGTCATGATTCACTATTTGAAAGCTTAGCTAAGAATGATATTACCCAACAATCATTTTTTGGTAGCAACAACTATATCTATATACCAGGTCATAATGGAAAAGAAGAGGTAGTAGCAAAGGTCATTATGAACGTCACAAAAATTGAAGATTTGGCGGTTAAAAGCATAAAACCTTTAGAGCCAGTATCAGCCACTTCAGAACCTCAACAAAGTATGAAAGAGCTACGTTTAGACGAAATTGAAGAACGTCTAAAGCAGAAAATGAAAGGCTCAGATACAATTAAAAACAATGAAAATCCAAGCGAGGTCTTGAAAATTACTTCTGAAACCCTTACAATGATAAGGAAGGTAATGGATTGTATTGGGAGGATGGAAAATAGTTTAAATGCTAAGATGGCTGAACAAGCTGACGACAACAATAAACTTGATTCAGATTTTGATCCATTATACGCCTTCAGGGCCCAACATGATAAAATGGGGGAAGATTAAACAATATTAAAGGGTTGAAGGAGATAAAAATGGCCGATGAAGTAATGACTAAAAAAAACATTTACTTAGTGTCAGACGTTGACAAAGCTAGGGAACTTGAGGCATACATCGTAAGTACTAAAGATGGTATGGAAGTCTTCGGACTTATTGGTTGTGATGAGCTTGAGGAATTAACAGATGCTCAACGAGATTTTGTGCAGAGCGACGAAGCAATGCAATTCAAAAGTAACTAAGCAAAGACCTCTATGAAAATAAACTACAAATAGATTATTTTTCTGAAGACTATATCCGATTTGAAGAGGATTTTCAACGTTATTCAGCATTGAATATTCCGTTAACATTTCTGATTGATGATATTTTGATAACTATGGCCATGAACCAGATAAATTATTTTTACTTTGAGATTTCAGTTATAAAATCAAGGAAGAATATTGGAATGTTTCGGTACAGAGGAGAGACGTTAAAAATTTAAAGTTCTACATATTGTTTCTTATAAGTGTTTATCAACACAATATATAGGGGCTTGACAAGTATGATATAATAAAAATAGATATTGGAGGTTGTATGGAAAAAATTCCAGAAGTGGTTTGGGAACGATTAACTGATTTTTTTGGTTTTAGTATGCCACTAGGTGTCGTTATTATTCTCTTTATTATGGGGGTAGTTTTTTACATGAATTCTTCTTCTAGTTTAAGAAAGAGTTCTAAGGCCTTATCGGAACAATATAACGGATTATTTCAAAATATGACCACCAGTAACGAACAGCTACAGAAACAAAACCAACAGTTGAGTGAACAATTAGAGCAATCTCAAGCTAGAAATGAAAAACTCGAGGATAAGATAGTAGCAATAATTGAAAGGACAGAGTAGGGAGGAAAATATTATGGTTATCGCTATTTTCTTTACAGTGCTATCAATCTTAACGTTTGTTTTTTTGACAGAGAAAAGAAAGAATCAGCAAACGACTTTTGAAATTTTGGGACAGCTACATGACTCATATCTAACATATTATTTAATTCAAAATAAGGAATTAGCCGACACCCATCCTACTTTTTATGGGATAGTAAAATCCTTTAAAAATATTGATTTTAGTAAGACAGAGATCCTTAAAAAATCAATGAGACGTGTCGGAGAAGATGATAGTACGATTTCTGAACTATTGAAAAATGAAATGATTGACATTGCAGAAAATGGTGATACATCAGCCAAGGCTTTGCTAGGTTGGTATGTAACAACATGCCGTACCATTGATGAAGTAATCTCTGAACCAAGTTTCGAACTTAAATTTAAAGATAATATTGGAGAAATCGTTATTCAACCGCAGAATATAAGTCGCAGTGATGTATCAGCATCTAGTAATCTTTGTGTAGCATAATTGTCTGTTGAGCCTATTTTAACGGCTCTTTTTTTGGCTCTCAGATACATGCCTAGCCCCAGATAAACTTACAATTTAAAAAGCTGCTGACGTCTATTCGGAAAACAAGTATTTGTTGAATACACATATTAGTTATGATAAACTACTACTAACAAGAAAATTGTTAGATTTGAGGCTAATATGAAACAAGAAACACTTATGAAAAATATAAACGAGTTGCTTGAGATTATGCCTTGGTATGTTAAGGAATATTATCATGCAAAGCTCGTTATTCCATATAGCTACAAGACACTGTATGAGTACTTAAAGGAATATAGACGATTTTTTGAATGGTTGATTAGCGATCATGAGAAATTAGGTGAAACTGTATGTTATGCAGACTATGATACGATTGCCGATGTTCATATTGATGAGCTGGCCCATTTACCAAAGTCTGTTATCGAAGGCTACTTTGTTTACCTTCGTGAAAATACTGAGCGTCGTTCAATATCTGAAGTCAGCATTATTCGAACTAAAGATGCTCTCTCTAGTTTATTTAAGTATCTTACCCAAGAAACTGAGGATGACGAGGGCGAGCCTTATTTTTACAGAAATGTCATGGTTAAGGTCAAAATCAAGAAACCTAAAGATACCTTAGCTAGTCGTGCAGATAACATGAAAGAAAAACTCTTTCTAAACGATACACAGTCTTTCCTAGATTATATTGACAATGAGCATGAAAAGAAAATCTCAAAACGTGCCCAGGTATCATTTGTCAAAAATAAAGAGCGTGATCTTGCTGTCATAGCACTTCTACTATCTACTGGAGTCCGTTTATCTGAATTAGTTAACCTAGATATGCAAGATGTCAATCTAGCCACAAGAACGATTACAGTTATTCGAAAAGGTGGTAAAAAGGACGTTGTAAATATCGCTCCATTTGGTGTACCTTATATCGAGCGTTATTTAGAAATTAGGAAAGGACGCTACGCAGCAAGCGATTCAGATAAAGCATTCTTCTTAACTACTCAGAATAAGGTCCCTGCAAGGCTTGGAACACGTTCTGTCGAGCTATTGGTGAAGAAGTTATCTACCGCCTATGGTAAACCCACTACTCCTCACAAACTGCGACACACACTTGCGACACGTCTATATGAGCAAACAAAAGACAGCCTCCTAGTCTCTCAACAATTGGGACACAAGGGGACTGCAATGGTAGAGGTATATGCACACGTAGCTGCAGAGACAACTAAGGAAGCTTTGAGTGATTTGTAGTTTATTATCACTTCTGTTTTAGATATACACGATACATAGTACAATGGATATATATGTATCGGGTTGAGAGTGTTAGAAAGTAATTTGAGATTTAGGACATGAATTATTTACCAAGTAATTTAAAGCATTTAAGAAAATCCTATGGAGAAACGCAAGAAGAATTAGCAAATGCTTTACATCTGGAAAAAAGCACAATTTCTCAGTATGAGAATGGTTCTCGTAAACCAGATGAAGAAATACTTAAGAGAATTGCTAAGCGATATGGAGTTACTATGGACTTATTATTGTATGAAGATCTATCTTCTGTCCCCGATATGTTAGCATATTATAGCAACATTGACAGTAATTCCCTAACGACAGCTAGACTTTATCCAATATATAATTTGGATAAAAGATTTGATACAAAAACTATCAGAGCTTTTGAGGCACATAAACGATTACTGTTTGGTTCTTCTGAAGAAAAAGATGAGTTAGACATTGATTTAATTATAGAAGCTTACGACGAGGCTTATAATAAGTTTGATATAGATAGTGATGAATTTTTAGTAATTGCAGTAAATTTATTAAGTCTTTACCTATTACTTTACTCCTTTATTTTTAATGAAGCATCTGTTAAACAAGTAAAAGATTTTTTATTGAAAGACAAGAAAAGTAAAAAGGAGATAAGTTCTTTTGTTTTAAATGTTGTATTGCCAAGTTTCAATGATAATGAGGTAAGAACACCTCAATTTAAGAGGGACCTGAATGAGGGCTTACTATACTTGATTGAAATTCTAAAGGAAAGCCGCAAATACAGTAAGGTTGCTGATTACTTCTTCGCATTAAGATACATAATCAATCTTGTGGATAATGATTATGATTATGCTACTAACCAACTGATTGGGGTTGAATTAATAAATGGTTTATCTAAACTAAATAATCCATATGCTAAACAATTCATACAAATTGGAAAAAAAGTTCACAAACTGTGAACGACAATATAAATAATTTCCTTTATACTATACTTAACAAAGATAAAGGAGAAATATACAATGACTGCAATTTTTAACGAGCTTGATAATACTGATCAAAAATGGGAATACGCAAAATTAACTGAACTTGCTTTTGAGCATGGTGGGCCAGAGCAACTTATTGAAGATATTTATTCGGATGGCTTTGAAGATGGTTTTAATGCTGGTTGTATTCAAGGTAACGAAGAGGGTTATAAAGAGGGATACGAAGTAGGTTATGAGGATGGTGCCCTAGCTGTTTTATCCCAAATTGAGAATAGTAGCCAAGTTGATGATACCAATAATGCCCAACAAGATGATATGTTAAATAAAGTAGCAATGCTTAGTGCTGGTGCAGCTATTGGAGGTGTGATTGTAGGTTTAGGTAAGTGGGCTTGGAATAAATATAAAACAAATAAGGAACTGAAGGCAGAAGAAAAAAACGAAATAGAAACTATTAAGGAAACAAGTGCAAAGGATTATGCTGAAAATCTATTGAATGAAGCAGATAAAGATGATGAAATTGTCACTGCTATCATTGATGAAGATGGTTCAATCATTACAGTTGATTTTAGTTAATCTAGTTAAAAAGCAACAACCACATGATATAGGCTGTTGCTTTTTTTAGTGTATATGATTTTCCAAAAGCTGAATTTGAAGGATATTGTCGAGTTGAACTAATCTATGTCCTTCACTAGTCTTTATTGATATTTCCTTACGAGACAGTTCTCTCACTTCGCCAAATAAAGTAATTTTCCTATCACGATGTTTGATAGTGAATTGGCCTTTAAGTTGGTTGGCATAGAGTTGAGAAAGCAATAAGAGTTTCTGAGGCTTACTTAAGTCTGTAGAGAAGTCAACACGATATTTAGCAGCATGTAATGATGAGGTATGCTCGGACAGAAAGAATCCCATCCACTTTTGCATCCCAGGATCTTGGTATTCTCTTGCTGCTTGAAATGGTAAATAGGAACGATCAATCATTTTAAACCATCCAATCCTCCAGCAGAATGTCCTCCGATGAGCCTACTTCTGGCAATACTTCTCGATGCACCATCAAGTGCATTAGCTTTTAGTAGAGAGGTAAAGCCAAATTGGTCTCTGATAGAATCTATTGCTGTCTGGAGCCTTTCTTCTTTTTCAATTTGTTCGACATCATCGAATAGTGAGATTAATCCAAAAGATTCATCTACAAACCCAGAATAATTAACCGCTACACTTCGGATTGCTCCTGAAGTGTATTTATTATGGAATAATTTCAACACATAGTTTGTCAGCAGGTCAGTGTTATTCGTTGGTTCAATTTTCATTTGAGTATTGATAGAACGCTTGTTCTCATGCTTAGAGTAGCCAAGGTGTATTGAAACAACAGTCGCTTTCTTGCCTATTTTTCTCAATCGGATAGCAACTTGCTCGGCCATCTCTCTAAGGACAATCTCAATATCACGTTGGCTAAAATAGTCTCTAGGGAGAACCTGGGAGTTGCCTAGACCTTTTGATTTGGGTTTGTAGGGCTTATGAACGTTACTTTCATCAATACCATTAGCATGAAACCATAAACGAAGCCCAGCTACTCCTAGTTCTTTCTTCAAGATGTCTGGGTTTGCATTTGCCAGGTCTTTGATTGAGTGGATACCTAACGTGTTGAAGCGTTTCTCCATTCTTTTACCGATACCCCAGAAATCTGTCATCTTAGGAATAGACCATACCTTATTCTCCACATCCTCATAGGACCAGTTAGCTCTCATGGTTGGAGTTTTCTTTGCTTCATTATCAAGAGCTAATTTAGCTAGTAAAGGGTTAGCATTGGACATACCAACGGTTGAATAGATACCAGTTTGTCTCCAGATGTCCCTTTGTATCCTTGCTGAAATAAGGTCGAGCTTTTGCTTTCGAGACAACTGCTTATCTGGAACGAAGTAATTAAGAGAACTAGATAGGTCAATAAAACCTTCGTCTATAGAATAAGGGTAAATATCGTTAGGGCTACCATAGTTTTGAAAAATACCTTGGATTTCCATATTAACTGCGATATACTCATCCATTCTGGGAGGAACGATGAAAGTCACTTTTGCCCAGTCTTCAATGAATCGCACGTATTCTGGATCCGTTCTTAGTCCTTGTTTCTTGGCATTATAATACGAGAACTTTCTTGTTTGAACATCAAAAGGGAGGTCGTATGCTCTTCCTACGTTTGATTTCCCAAACACTTTCTTAAATATCGGTGAAGAAGCTAGGATAAGACCTGCAGAGTTATCAGCTCTACTCATAACACATAGAGAAGTCTTTAGAGGATGTAATCCTCTCTCAACACATTCTACGCTAGCATAGAAAGACTTCATATCAATAAAGGCAATATCACTGCGAGGCTCCCTAGTGTAATCAAAATATCCCATGTGTCACCTCTTTTTGTTAGTATATAAACTAACAAAAAGTATAGACTATTTTGGTGAGGTTTTCAAGTGTTACAGTGTTGCCAATAGTCTTTGATAGTAAAAAAACACCAATAGCAGTGTAATTGGCGTTTTCAGTAGTCTTCTAAATATTTTTAAAAGGGGTATCGAGTTATGAGGAACTTATTCAGAACTTCCCATTGATGATGACTCGGTAGAGGCATTAGAGTTATTGCCTCCGTTGCTATTATCTAGGACATTGGCACCCAAGAGCGAATTATAACCATTTTCATCAACATGGCTATGGTATTCAGGATTTAACATTATATCATTTGATGATTCTGGAACCCCAGAATCTTGTTGTTGTGCAGGTGTTTTTGGGGTACTTCCAGCTACAGTTTTGGTGTCACTTTGAGCTGATTCACTAACAGTTGCTTGAGTAGAGCTTGAGCTAGACGATGATGGTTTCGTAGAGGATGAGGTTCCTGTTTTTGAGGTGTTTTTGCTTGTGTTATCATTTTCTAACTGAGTCAACTTCTCATATATTTTTTGCGTTAATGTATTTTGTTGTGAGGCCGTTAATGATGCTGCGACACGAATAACAACTGTTCCGTATACATAGTGTGAACCAGGATTGATGACAGTTGGAAGGCCATCGAAAGCACTTAAATAGTCATTTCGTTTTTTGGCATCTTCTGCCGTTTTATAGACTTCAACACATCCACCTGCATCCGTACCTTTTGCTACTAAATCAGCACCAGCAACTGGATTAGTTACTTGATTGTCAGAGAAATAAACTGCTGCCGTATAACTTCCTTGCTTGTTTAAACCTTGGTTTGGATCATTATCCTCTGTGGCTGATTGAACATCTGAAATCGTATCAATTTCCTTAAGACGACTTTCCACAAATTTATTGGAAGGATTGGTAATTTGTTTTAACTGCTTAACACTCGTTGAATACTTCTGGTTTTTATCTTTAAGATGTTTTATTTCTGTCGAGTAGTTAATTGGTTTTTTTAGTGATTTAACTTGTTTATTGATGTCGCTTGTTTTCTTTTTGATTTTAGGAATTACTTGCTTCTTCTTTTCAGCAGTTGAGACTTCGTTTTTTAGTTCAACCGTCAGATTTTCGTCTAAGGGCTTATCTTTACTGCTAAGTAGTTTCTTAGATACTTTAATTGTTTCCTCTAAGCTACTGTTTTCTTTTTGAATTTTAGCAGTCACTTCATTAAATGACTGTACCGCTCTTTGATGTGGTGAAATTACAAGTACATAGTACCCTATACCAAAACATAATAGTACGATAAGAGAAATTATGGCACTTTTCTTTGTATCAATTTTTTTCATAAAATCAAATTTCATTTTCAATCTCCAAAAATCAAGTCTTCAGGATCCCAAATAGCTATCAGGGATTTACTATTAATTATTCTGTTTTATTATACTTAAATGTTCTAACATTTTAAAGTAGTCTTTTGGTTATTATTTAAGAAAATTACTGGAGTTTAGAAGAAAAATGTTGCGCGTGCTATATGATTCAATACAAAAAGGATAGCATACAGTGATGCTATCCTTAGTTTGTCCTATGATTATTGTGCAGGTCTCAAGGTTGCTGCTACTGTTCTGATAGAACTTTGTGTATAGTCATCATGTCTTTCTTCATCTGTGATTACACGAGGTTTTGAAAAGTTCTCGATAGTCTTTTCAGGTTCTTTTGCTTGTTTTTTTGCTTGTTCAAGTCGTTGGTGTTGAGCTTCTGGACCCCAGTCTTTTTCTGCAGCAATCTCAGAGACCATAAAGGCACTATATCGATATGCCTCTGGAACAATCGTCTGGATTTGTTCTTTCGTGAAGCGGTCTCCCTCACTATAATCAACGACATCCCAAATTAGTCCGCCATTGCCATCTTCTCGTGCTGCAAGGAAATGTTCACATCCAATAGGATTTGATAGGTTGATCATAAAGAGATCTTCAGACCATTCTCCAGTCATTACAGCATCAATAAATGTTTTATATTCATCGTCCGAGGCAAAATTTAGATGCCCGTCCTTTTCAGCTTTTTGAGCTTTACATAATACCTCAAAACGTTCTTGGTATAGAGAGAAATTGTACTGCTTCAAAAAACTTGCTTGTTCCGTTGTTAAAATATTTTTCTTCATCGTGATTACCTCTTATTCTAAGTTAAATGTCAGTGTTACTTTAGTCAATGGGATGTGTTTAAGCCCCCAAAAGCCAGATTTCAGTAACACTTTGAACATACCAGCTACATTTCCTTCTGTATCTTGTCTAAACTTTTCATCTCTGATTTCCGTAAGACCTTTAAATTCATGAGAAATACTACTAGCAATAGATGAACGCATCGACTCTTTGATATTGTCTACGGTGTCAAATCGTCCTCTGATATTTGCATTGTGTCTATCGTCAAAAATGATTTTATTGATTTGACCTTTGCTGAAGTTTCTTAAGGCAATAGCTACAACATAAGGAAGTGCAATCCCCAGTGTAACTAGAGGGTGTGTTAGAATATCAAACACAATACCTTTTAGAGTGGTGATAAGTACGATATATGCCAATGCTCCTATCAATTTAAAGTAATTAACTGACATCGTAAATTTATTTTTTCTATTAGCTAATAACAAACCAATACATACATAAACTACCAGTAATACCAGGGCGACAATATGAATCGTCTTTGTTGAAACGTTGAGAATATTGTTTGCTAATAACAGAACTGAAGTGGCTGTTATAAATATGATTTCAAGGAAATAAATACTTTCAGCAAACCATTTCATCAGTAACATGAACATTAATTTATTATTTTTCAAAAAGACACCTTCTTTCTACTTATATGGTCTTGTCTTGATTTCATAAGTCCATAGTTATATAAATTATCAGTCCTCATATAAGCAACAACTTCCTTCCTAGTTCGTTTTAAAGTACTTTCTAATTATAGGAAAACAAATATCTATTTGTAACCTAGTGACATACTATAACTAGGTTTTAAAATGCTTTTTCCCAATAACTTAATCAATAAATTTGTATTACGGGTCATCTACTAGTAGGTATATTAAGAGCTTCTTCATACTCCAGCCCTTACGTCGTCTATTTGAGTAGGTCTGACGTTTAATCCCATATTCATGACACATTTCAGAAATTGTTTCGTAAGAGTTTCCCAGATGGTCCGTCGCAGTCTTTCGTCCTTTTCCAATAGGAGTGGTAAGAGCCTCTTCGATACTCCAGTGCTTACGTCGTCTAGTTGAGTAGGTCTGACGACTAATCCCATATTTATGGCACATCTCGGAGACTGTAGCATAGGAATTTCCTAAGTGGTCAGTTGTTATCTTTTGTTTTGCTTTGAAAGGCAGAGTGAGAGCTTCTTCAACACTCCAACCCATTTTCAATCTTCTATAAAACGTGGCTTTATGTATTCCGTAGAAGTCACACATCTCTTTTTGATTCTTAAATTTGTTTCCGAGATGGTCAACACAAGATTTCTGCTGTGGTTTAGTTTCAGTTTCAAGTGCCTCTCTTACGGACATTCCTGACGAAAGCCTTTTTAATAAGGTAGTTCTCTTAATCCCCCAATGCTCTGCCATCTCACGTATGGTAGGAAAAGTATGTCCTAGATGATCTGTCCTTCTTTCGAGTTCGTCAGCCTCAGTCTTACTTTTTTGATAGTTAGGATTAATCGGTGTAGTAAGTGCTTTTTCTTTATCCCACCCTCGTTGAATTCTGTCGCGATAAGTAGATGGTTCGATATTGTAACTATCACTCATCTTATTGATAGATTCATAGATATTACCTAAATGGTCAGTTCTCTGCGCAACACTGTCATTTATTTTCATCTTAAAATCCTTTCTTGTCTCAAGCTATTATATTGTATATTAGTATACCAATAACATTTACTTTCTGTAACCTAGTGACACCCCCAAAGAAAAAAACACAACTCTTGTGAGCTGTGCTTTTAGGGAATTATGAATTTAGAATAGGGAAAAGGAATTTTAAGAAGTGGGTGCTATCTTAGCATTCTTTACTACGTTTTGAGAAACCAAGCATACCTAGTGCAGTAGTTAGAACAACTGTACCTACTGCAGCAATAGCTGAAGTTGATTTTTCACCAGTGTTAGGAAGAACTTTGATAGCTTGTTGTTGAACAGGCACTTCTTCTACTGGAGTTACTGGGGTAGTAGGTCCGCCAGACTCTCCCACTGGTGCTGCTGGTGGTGTATCAAATGAAACAAGATTTGATTTATAGGCATTACCAAAATCAATCTGATAGAAATCATTTTCTACAGTAGTACCTGCAGGGACTTTCAATGTAGCAGGGAGATTAACTGTTACATTATTGTTCTTAAGAATGTAGTTTTGGTAATAATCAACTGGATTTTTGGCTACCCAAAGATAGAACTCACCAGTTGGGTTAAGACCAGATTTTTCTAGGATCTTGTTGATGGCATCAGTACGTCCTTCATCTGAAAGCACGTGATACATATCAAAAAGGTCTTTGACATCTTTGTTATTGCTATCGACAATAGTAATAGCGTCTTCATCTACTGTATAAGCACCATCTTGCACGTCATCAAGGAGCTCAAATTCAAGTGCTTTCTTAGATGCAGCCATATCTTTGTATGGGCTATAGTCAGTCGTCAAATGGAAGGTTACTTTATCATCTTCAGTAGTCTTACCGTCGATGTCATTTCCTTTTGAATCTGTAACGGACTTATGTGGTTTTGGAGCTGTTGGTGTCTTGTTAGTAACAGTATTAGAGAAGGTCTCATAACCGTTGCGACCAGATTTATAAGTATTTTCGTAGAAACCGTTATCGTCAGTTGCTACAAACTTGATAGTAGGTGCTTCAAGAGTTTTACCTTCGTACTTAGCTGTAAATGTGTAGGTCTTAGAAACATCATCATAGTCAACGTTCCAACCTTTAGCCTCATTCTCAGCTTTGTTGGCCTCAATGTTTGGAACTTCTCCAAATTCGAGTGGATCACGTGTGGTCACGGTATCACCAACTTTTGCATTGGCAAAAATGTTTTCATTATTCAAAACATAGGTATGTTCATCATTCTTAGGAATCATCTTACCATTAACATTTTCACCGTTGCTGTTGAGGACAGTTTTAGTTACAGTTGGTTGGTAGTCCATCTTGTAATCATGATAGCTTACAGATGGAATTTCTGGTTTAACAGGTTCATTAACCTTTTTAACTGTAGCTGATGGCACTGTGTTTGGATTAGTGAAATCAAGACTCAATTGACCATGTGTATTGATAATCCAGTTATCATCAATGTTAAGGATTGGGATAATACCAGTAGTTTCGCCTGGTTTCAAGACATAGGACTTGTTAAGTGCAATACTACGATTGATATCTTCCGCAAAGCTTGAGTTACCATCATGGTTTACTGAGTAGATTTCTTCTCCGTCTGTGTAAACGTGGTAGTTAAGATTTTGGTTAACACCAGTATTCAGACGGTTACTTGTATAAGCATAGTTCCACAAATCGAGACTATTAAGTGTTACGGTTGTCGAACCGTCTCCGTTAGCAGCAGACGTGAAATTAACCTTACCATTAAGGGTACCTGTACCCAAAACACCCAAGCTATCATTAGCTGAGTCATTCATATCGTGCGTGAATGAGAAGGTTCCGTCTGGATTAACACTACCATTTTGAACAGAGTTACCATAAGTCAACTGGTCAACATTTTGTGTTGTAACTCGTCCGTCAACATTAACGTTAGCATTATCCTTCATAGCAGCATAATCTTTGTTAAATTTGTCGATGGTTTCTTTGTTCGAAGCAATCTGCTTATTAACCTGCTCAGTATAGGTGTTGTAATCACCTACATTCTTACCATCTCCACTTGAGATTTCAGTAGCTTCAGCTTTAATAAGTCCATTACTATCTTTAACCGCTTTGTCTACTTGGGTTTCAAGTGTATCGTGTGCTTTGTCAGCTGCATCATAGGCTGATTGGCGTCCAGATGCGTCCTGGGTAGCTTGTTTGATTGTAGCTACTTGTTCATTTTGGTCGGCCTTGATTTCAGCTTGCTTTGTTTCGAGATCTTCACTTGTAGTTGGTGTCCCCTTGTCTTGGGTAGCATCTTGTGTCACTTTTACACCGCTATCTTTGGCAGTAGCAACTGTATCTGTGACGGCTGTGTTGTCGATAGTTACCTTTTCAGCTTCCGTAGATGTATTAGCCTTTTCAGCGTAAGCATTATTATCATTAGTGCTTACTGGTTGTGTAGTGGCTACTTCTGCTACTGTTTCAGTAGGTTGTGAAACAGTAGTGTTTGTTGCAGTCGCTGTGGTTGTTGGAGTAGAGACATCTGAAGTTGCAACAGCTGTAGCTTGTGACATAAGACTGTCTGCGTTTGCTTGTGAGGTAGCAACTGGTTCTGAATTTACAGGAGCTTCAGTTACTTCATCTGCGGATGCTTGGGAAGTTCCCCCAACGATTGCTGCAGCTCCAAGTGCAAGTACACCTACAGCTCCATAGACTTTATTTTTACGAATAGAGCCATGTCCTTTCGTGTTATTTGAGTCTTTAAACATTTTCAATAATCACCTTTCTTAGTTTGAGTACCATTTATCTTGTTTCACAGCTGTTCGTTGAAGACCAAGTGCTGCCAAAATCAAGAATCCAAAGGTAACGAGTTTTGTTCCAGCTTCCCCTGTTTCAGGAAGTGTTACCATTTCTCCTGCCTCGGTCTTAACAGAGACAGTTCCATCCTCATTTACTGCTCCTCCTGCCTGTGAAGCTGGAACTGAGGTTACCGAACCATCGAAGTTTTGTACAACAAGATCACTATTGTTTGTTGAGACAACTTTATAACCAGTATTTGTAACGACTGGTTGACTAGGAGTCACATTAAGTACAACTTGTTTTGTTGAAGGAGAAACGTCCCCTGGTTTAGGTGCTTCTTGAACATTTGTGTCGCTAACTTTAGGAGTTTCTTCAGATTTAGGTGACTCAACCACTTTGTTTGAAGTAGTTGCTGAAGTTGAAGCTACTTCTGTACGACTATCTGATTTATGTTCAGTAGGCGTAGAAACTCCAGTTCCAATAGTCCCGTCAAGAATGTGAGGTGTACTTGTAGCTGTTTCAGACAGTTCTGGAGAAGTTGATGATTTCTCAGAAGATGTTTTTCCTTCGCTACTTGGCAAACTCACACCTGTTCCAGATGTTCCATCAGACACCTTTGGTGTTTCTGAACTTGTTGAAGAAGATTCAGCTGAAGTTGATGAGCCACTAGGTGTTTCAGAACTTGAAGCGTTATTCCCTTCAGTTGGTGCTGGAGTTGGTGTGGCAACAGTTGACCCTTTATCATTAACAGTATTTGTTGAACTTTCACTGCTACTGCTAGTGTTATTTTCACTATTATGGTTAGCATTAGCAGTATCCGTAGCGTTAGGCTTAGTAGGAGTTTCAGTTACTGTGTGCTCTGAAGGGGTAGGTGTTTCTGATGCAGTTGAAGTTGTATCAGAAGAAGAGTTTCCTTCACTTCCTTCAGAGGTAGCTGTAGACGTTTCAGCAGTTGTACTTGCATTTTCAGAAGTCGTAGGTGTAGCCTCAGAAGTTTCTGATGTCTTCCCTTCGTCTTGACTTGGCGTAGTAACACTTGGTGTTGTAGGTGTAGCTACACCTGTACCAGTAGAACCGTCAGTTACTTTAGGTGTCTCAGTTGTTACACCTTCATTTTTAGGAGTGTCAACTTTAGGTGCTTCAGCAGTTGGGACATCTGTGGTATTGGTACCGGGTGTCGCTGGTGTTGATGAAGCGGGAGGAAGAAGTGTATCGGAGTGTCCAGTCGCAACAGTAGCATTATCTGTTGGTCCAGTTGGTGCGGCAGTTTCGTCTGCTGATACCCCATTATTAACCAAACCTGTTGCTACAAGGGCTGTTAAAAAAGCTCCAGATTTTAGGATCATTGAACGTTTGTTTTTATCCATGAATAAGCAATTTCCTTTCTTAAAAAATTACAATTAGATGATAGCAAAAGTCATCCCTTACTCAAACCCAGTGACACCCTATGAATACACAAAAAAAGAGCAGTATGCTCTTTTGTAATCTATTAATGAAATTTATTGTCGTCTAATTATTTAAGACCTTTTTGTTTCTAGTACGAAACGTTCAAGCTCCCCTTCAAACTTATCTAGTAATATAGTATAGGACAGAATAGATACGACAACCTCCAAATCATTAGCGAGTAACTTATACTCTCCTTCTCCCATTATAACACGTTTCGCATTGCCAAAATTGTAAAGCCAAGACCACCTATACTAGGTATTACTAATATTAGAGGGGCCTTCGTTATCATTAAGCAATAATTTGAAATAAAATGTTCAATGGATAAGTTGAATAAGTTAAGTGAGGAAAGATCAAAAAATAACCAAGATAAAATAAGTGTCTGCATGAAGGTAAATGAAACAAAGCAAAAAATAATTGCTATAAACTTACTGAAAGTTTTCATATTCTGTCCTCCTATCTATATGATACAAAGCCCTATCTTTTCAGCCATTTCATCATGGCTAAAATAATGGTCAATGTATTTCAAATAACCTTTCATTACACCGCATCCTTCATGACCGTAAATGTCAATCCAAGCCCTCCCAAAATACACAGAACTAAAAGTGGAGGAACCTTTGTGATAATGTAGAAAACTCCTGAAAACATAAAATCAAAGGATAGGTTAAATGATGAATAATTTAAAAATAACAAAGATAAGATAAGTAACTGAGCAAAGGTAAACCAAGCAAAGTAAAGAAAGAAAACTATATATCTACTAGAAGTTCTCATGTTATATTCTCCAATCCACATATCATAAAGGGAAGTCCTTGAAAAGCATATTAATTAAAAGCTCGTCTACGCATTGAGATACCAATTTCTTGCCAAGATACCTCCATATCTTCAGAGAGAGTGTCTCCTAATAGGAAAACGGACTTATTATGGAATAGAGCATCAAATCCAATGTCTTCATAAAAGAGTTCTTCGTCATCGTATTGAAAGCCAGAATCAATATCGAATTCATTATTAAATATAGCACGGCAAATAAAGTACGCACCTAGACCATAGTAAGTAATAGGTTCATTGGAACCTTTAGGTATGGTTTCAAAGCGATAGTACTTCTCTACTTCAATGGAGTCTTGAGCATTGACTTCAATAGGCTTAAGATAACAGTACCCACGACTAGCGAGAGCTTCATCTAATTGCTGATGTAGAGGGCTTTTTTTATGAGCGATGAGACCAGGGATGGCATCCGAATTACTATCGATAAAGTCACACGCATTCAGAAGAATCAAGCCCTCTTGAAAAAAGTTGGGACTGGTCTGTCTGTCCAGCCACTCACCTAAAAATCGGTTAATACGAGGTGTATTCATATTTTTCTCCTTTCATAGATATTTGAATCGTCTTTTCTTAAACTAAGATTAGTGTAGCACAGAGGAAATTACAAGAGCAAGCGCAGAGAGCCTTAAATTTTCAAAAGTTAAAGTTACAGGACGGTGTTTCACTTGTCTCTCTCTTTTTTTTGATAAGATGTTATCTTCGCATTGAGCCACTTTTGATTTTCTCTTGCCTGACTACCTCCCGCTTGTGAACGACGATTTGATTCAGAATTGCTCTTCTACTTGGTGCTTTACCCACCCCTTTGATAGAGATAAGCTTAACCTCGCCTAGGCCCCTGGCTAGCAGTTCTCATTTATTGAAGTTAGGCACTATCGTGAGGCGAGGCAGTTTTTTATATGTTTCCCTGCTGGCACTAAGTACGAAGTGACAATGTCTGTAGTTTATACATTAATAAGCTCCCTCGCCTCATTGTCTCCCAACACTTCATCAAGTACGCTTGCACTATCTTTGAATAGAACTTGCCAACCAGAGGGTCTTAGGACTTTCCCTGTCGTTTTAAGCCTTCCATCTCCTACTTGAGTAATAATCATAGTCTGTTTATACTGCTATTCAGAGAAAAACATAGTTAATGTTCTTCTGATTACTGCTTTATGGAAATTTATTCCCCAAAAATAAAAAATAACTCCATAACTTCTACAGTAGTTGTACCTACTACAGAAATTATAGAGCCTACCTTGAAGCGACTAATTTTGTGTTGAAAACTCTCTCTTCCAAATGAACATCAAGAGCGGTTGATATCGAACTTCTCTATCAGACATTACCGAAATGAAATCAAAGAGAGAAAAAATATTGGAGGACCTTTAACTTCAGGCTTCTTCAGTATCTTCTGATCCACACCATCGACACTTTTCATAATGATCTGTTTCATCAATATCGTACGAATAGTATCCCAAACAACTATTACAATAACGATCTATCTCCATGTTGACCCTCCAAACCCCAGATTAACTAGTCTGTATAGCCAATAACATTTTTTTCAACAGTTTCAATGACTTCCTTAGTAATATCAGCGATAGCTGTCTGATAAACTACATTTTGTCGTGGATTAAAGAAACCTAGCTTTGATATACTCAAGAACTCTGGCTGATTGGAACGAATCCCCATTAAATAGTATATAAGAACCTGCAAGGTATAATCTTTATTGGGTTTTGATTTTAAGACTTTGAAATCCCAAAGAGTATCCTTGGTTAAGAAATCCCCGTCACCTGATGTGATTGTATCCGTATATGCTGGTTCGAATGTAAATCCATCTAAAGTAATTGGCCCATAGGTTTCAAAGAAGTGTAAACTTCGCTGTACCATGATACGAATATTTTCGATAGTGGCTTCATCAGCGTGAATGGTATCCACTGTCATAAAACGAGCAGGTCCTGCTCTAAAAGCAACATCATAACCCACCAGAATACATGCAGCAGCAATTGATTGATTATCTAGTCCAACAATTTGGTCTAATAGTGAAATAGCCTTATCAAATTCACCCACCAGATATGCTCCATTTAAAGAAATCTTAAAGGCTTCTTTAGGCTGAGTACCATTCATCAAACGTGATAGATAGTCTACGGCCATACCAACAAGTCCAGGTGATACTGATTCATCTGAATTCAAAATCTTCCCGTCGTCTAAGGTAATCGCTGAAAACTGCTTCAATGGTATGTAACCACCTCTAGGTTGTTTCACTGCTTTAATACGGTTTGTCACTGAAGTCATTTTTTACCTCCTAAGTACTAACAACTATAAATAACAAATAATGATGAATTGCTATCTGTTATCCATTTATCAATAAATTATTTTTAAGTTTTAGTAACAGAGCCCAAGACTATGCTACTTCTCCTCAATCTTTCATAAGTTCTTCAAATGGATTTGAAGCATACTCTGGTTCTTCCTTAATAAACTCAATAGCTGACTTCTTCATCAACTCCTTATAAAGCTCAATCTCTTCCATCGAATTGAAAGCTTTAGGGTCATTAGGATCTAGAAGGTATTTTCCTTCAACAAATTCTAGGCCTTCATTTTCTCGAGCCATCATCTTCATACTATAATCTAACTTATCAAACATTACTTTTTCCTTTCATTTCCGAATTCATCACATTATACTAAAAGTCTTTGATTACTCTATCTAGCTAAGTCAAATACCTATTTTGCTAGATAAAACAGAAAGACTATTAAATCAAAATGATACTGAATTCTGTTCCCTTAGTTTTTTATTAATCTCATGATTATATTTTATCAATATAGATATATAAAACAAGGGCATTAACAATGCACTTGTTCTTGTATCCAACCATGTACAAACAAGTTAATCATGAGGTGCGATATATATGTACTTTTATCATTTTATTATGTAACATTAAAAAGAATTTAGCTATAGATTTATTTAATTAGGAAATATCAAGGACTGTGAAAGTCCCATTATGATACTCTACATTTCCCCAGTAACATATAGCAATCTAGTTTAAAAACACAAAAAAAGCCAAAGCTTAAGCTTCAGCTTTTATAGTCTCAGGTCATCTGTTATGACAACATTGATAGGTTCTTCAGCATATTTACGATATCTCTTCAAACATAATAGTGAAACCACTATCGAAAGTAATATCAATAGGACTCCACTTACAACCATTGCAAAGACCTGTTCGGGACGAGTGCCATAGTTCTCAGTATAGTTCAATAGTGATGCACTAGTTTCCATTTTTTGGATAACGTTGGGAACAAAGTTCCAGGAAACAATTGTAAAGGCTGCTAAAAAGAGTAACATTCCAAACGCCCAACTTAGAACGTATCGTTGCTGACGTGTCATAAAGTCACGCTGATTGTATTCTTCAACACATAGTCCCTTATATTGTCCATCTTTAGTGAAGAAACGTGGCTCTTCACCGTTTTTGATGCGTTGAATATCACTTAGAATTTCAGCACTTAAGCGTCTAGCTGGTAACTCTTGAGCTAGTTCATTCTGTTCTTCAATAGTTAACTCAGAAACATCATCAATATATTTTAAAAGATATTCCTTAGTCTGTCCGTCAAATAATCTGACCAACTTCCTTAAAAGACGCTTTGTTTCTTTTTCCATGACTCATCATCTCCAATCGTTCTTTAATCATATTCTCTTATTATCACTAATTCTTTAATCCTTGTGTTATGGCACTATTATATCAAGGATTAGGAAGATATGCACTTACACAGGGACAAAAATTCTATTTGAGTTAGATATATAAAAGAAAAGCTCCATCTCATGATGAAGCTAAACAAGATATGTAAAACGCATTGACTACTTCTAGTCATGTCCATGTTCAGCATGGTCAGCTTCAGCTACCCCATGAACTGATGTTACTTCTATTTGAGTTGTCCCCATAACGTAATTCCCACAGAAATAAAGTTTTGCTCCATCTGGGTTAGCAACCTCAAGGACAAACTGACGAACATTATCTGCTTTGGCTTTAAATACTTTAGTTTTAACATCAGAATACCTATAGCCTAGCATGAATTTTGCCACAAGTTCATACTGTATCTTGGTTCCAGTAAGCGTTAAGTGATTTTGATAATCTGGCTTAACATCGGTTACGTTCTGAACAGTCTCAACATAAGAGCACATCTCTTTCAGTGCATTCTTTACTGTTTGTGTATCAGTGTCATCTGCAGGTGTTTGTGTTTCTAAAGTCGCAAGAGCCTCTTTACGCCATCGCTCATACTTATCTTCCTTTGTCAATTCCTCCGATGACGAATCCTCAAGCACCTGTTCGGTGCTAGGGGGTGTTATTTTTTTCTTCGGTTCATTTTTCTTCATAAACGCAGAGACCAAAAACATGACTCCAAGAGCGAGGAAAATGACCACTAAAATAATAATGTATTTAGAATCCTTTTTCATGAGCTCAGTATAACATCATTTATATAAGAGAAAAAGGGAGTGACACCCCCCCTTTTTTTGTTTCACAGTAATACCTAAAATGATTTATCTAAATTGGAGATATTTTTCATCCAACGATACTTTGATTTCATTGAATTCATGATTTGGATCATAAACTGTTAAATTTAATTCTTTAGTTGTTCCTTCTCTCCACTCAGTGATGACTGCATAATGCGTGCTAAAAAATACCGTACCATTCTTATTGCAAGCTACAATAGTCATAGGCACATAACTTAGATAATAATTGGTAGTATTCTCAAATGTACCAGAACAATTCAATTCATCACTATTTTCGCTACTTTTACTGATTGTAAAGTTGTTCCCCTTAAAAATTTTTTTAAATTCTTGGATTATTTCTTTTGTTTGTTTTACTTTTATTCCTATGTCTAGTATATCACGTAAGTTCCTGGTATCATGGACTGGTATCTTCTTCCTTGAATGAATATCAAGTATCAATTCATATCTCTTTTTTCTATACTCAACCCAACTATCAGAAGAGTAATGATCATTTTCCTTCGATGTTAATTTTTTTGAATCCTCAAGAACATTTATATATTCAATAGCTAATTTCTTAAGCTTGTTGTCCTTAAAAGTTTTTTCCTTATATCTTCCAACTTCCGATAACTCAAGTTGTGTTGCCTTTTCATAGTACGACGTAGTATCCTCGTAATTTGATGCGGCATCCTCCCACCGTTTATCTAACCCCCTAGCCAACGAAATAATGAAATCATTATCATAGGTAATTGCCTTATTAACTGCAGAACTGCACAAGAACAATGAGACAACCATCAGAACCGCAAAAAGTATTTTTTTAGGCATAACCATACCCTCCTAATTCCATTCCCACCACTATTATAACATTTAAACAATTTCAACCCGAAAGAAACCTAGTATATAATAATCTTTGTATTTATCACCTATGATACCTCTTATAAATCAAAGAGCCAGGAAAAATCCTGACTTTTATGGCTCTATAATTTCTGTAGTGGGTAAAAAATAGTAGAGATTATCGAGGTTTTTCGTGCTTAGAAACAAACCCTAAGTAATATAAGTTAGAGGCTTAATCAATATTTTATGCACGAACAACAACTCAAAAAATCTTTTATCTAGTGATTAGTTGAAACAAGAATTAAAGTTCCCCACCAATACCTTTAAATTTTTCAACAAAACTACTGATTTTTTGGAAGACGATTTGTTTTTTTGTACGATATTGTGGATTTAGAGGGCTCATTTTTGGAAGAGCTTCATTCAAATCATTACCATTTTCACTAGCATACCCATGCTTCAGTGAGGTTTGAATATAACGCTTAGCACATTGCTCATTTAATCCCTCAACCCGAATTAAATCTTCTGCCTCTCTTTTTTGTTCGTGTTGTGCAAATACAAAGAATTGCTCAATAATATCCGATTTATCCGAAAAATTATCTAAATCACTTTTATGAATGAAATCGACAATCAAATCTTCCTTAGAACGATTACCAAGGCTTGCTCGAATAGTTCGGGTAATTTCTTCAACAAGTACATCTTTATTTGAAACTTTTTTATTTGTTTCAAAAATGAGTTCCAAGATATAATCAAGATTGATTTCTTGTGATTTTAGCAATTCAACTTCAAAGACAACCGAATCCCAGTCTACTTTAGAATGGCCATCTTCCTTATTACGACCTTCATTATCATACCAAGACTTAATATCATTATAAGTCGAACGGTAATCTTGAATTTCCCTAATACTTGGAATACTTAACTGAGCTAATTCTGCTAAAGTCGCATCATCCATATGGTAACGTTTCTTGAAGGATTCTACCGCCTTTTTATCTAAAATATCAAGTTCTTGTAATGCTTTCAGGCTCATGAAATCATCATAATTTTGCAAGATATTGTCGAGACGAAGAAATTGACCAAATAAAGAAATAAATTCTTTCTTATCACTCTCTTTAATAATAGTCTGTGGGTCTGGGAATTTTTCTTGTAACTCTTGAACAACAGCCATATAGCCTTTTTGATCTTCCCCCGCCTCTGTAAAACCAGTCATATAGTCTTGATAAGGCCGTTCTAACAGAATTTCTGCTGTCTCTGTCTTCCCAAATAATTTAATGGCATCAGTTGTGGCCTGCTCTAAATCCCGAAATGTTACAATGTTACCAAAAGACTTAGTTGCATCATAAATCCGATTGGTTCGAGAGAAAGCTTGAATCAAACCGTGATACCTTAAGTTTTTATCTACAAAAAGAGTATTTAAGGTAGGTGCATCGAAACCTGTTAAGAACATCCCAACTACAATTAAGAGATCCACATCACGATTTTTGACACGCTTAGCCAAATCACGATAATAATTCTGAAAATCCTTACTATTAATCGTAAAATTAGTTCCAAACAGCCGGTTATAATCGGATACACAACTAGCTAAAAATTCCTTACTACTAATATCCGCTATATCTGTCGGTGAAAAGCTCTCATCATCAATTTCTCCAATAGCCGCCTGCGACTCATTAGCAGCATAAGAAAAAATAGTTGCAATCTTCAATGGTTTATCAGAATATTTTTGCTGTTTTTGTAACTCTTGATAATAGGCTTTCGCTGCATCGATACTTGAAACAGCGAACATAGCATTGAAGCCTTTATCAGAAAATCGATGCGTCTTTTGAGCAAAATGTTCTAAGATATAACTAGAGATTTCAGCAATTCTAGTTGGATGAAGCAGAGCTTTTTTATTTTCAGCCGCAGACAACTTGGTCAAGTCCTGCTCGCTTTCGATTGCCTTGAACTGTGGTCGAACATCGTTATAATCAACCATGAACTTCAAGACTTTTTGATCTCTAATCGCATCAGTTAATACATAAGCATGTAATTCACGCCCGAAAACAGATACGGTTGTATCTGTCCCCAATGCATTTCCCTTCTGAATTAGTTTACCAGAGGCATCATATTTATCAGGTAAAATAGGTGTCCCTGTAAATCCAAACTGGCAATACTTCTTAAACTTCAGTCTGAGTCGCTTCTGTACTTTACCAAACTGGGAACGATGACATTCGTCAAAGATGAAAACTACTTGCTTTTGATATATCTCATGTTGACTCTCACTGTTCATAAAGTTGTTGAGCTTCTGAATAGTTGTCACGACTATTTTATTATCGTCTTTTTCGATATTGCGTTTAAGACCCGCTGTGCTATTGGAACCATTAACAGAGTCAGGTGAAAATCGCTGATACTCCTTCATTGTTTGATAATCCAAGTCCTTGCGGTCCACCACAAAGAAAACCTTATCTACTTCTTCCATCTCAGTAGCAAGTCTAGCAGCTTTAAAACTTGTCAGGGTCTTCCCTGAACCAGTAGTATGCCAAATATAACCACCTGTATCAGGACCGCTTTTGATTTTTGAAGCAATAGCTGAACGTATCTTCCAGATGATTCTCTCAGTTGCCGCAATCTGATAAGGACGCATGATAAGAAGAGTATCATTAGTATCAAATACAGAATAATTTATCAAGACATTTAACAAGGTCTGTTGACTCAAGAAAGTTGCTGTAAAGTCCTTCAAGTCCTTAATAGGATTATTATTTTTCAAAGCCCAATTCATGGTGAACTCAAAAGAATTCTTATCTCGCTTGGTCGTATTAGCAAAATACCGAGTATCCGTTCCGTTTGAGATGATAAAAATCTGAAGGTACTTAAAGAGAGAATTCTCCTCATTGAAACTCTCTTTACTATATCTGTGCACCTGATTAAAGGCCTCTCGAATCGCAACTCCACGTTTTTTAAGCTCAATTTGTACCAGAGGCAATCCATTTACCAACAAGGTTACATCATAACGATTGCTACTAGTACCAACTTGCTTCATTTGATTAATGACTTGCAGTTTGTTTCGACTAATATTTTTCTTATCCCATAGATAGATATTCTGGATATGCCCATCATCAAAGATAAAATCATAAATATAGTTGTCATGAAGTTTTCTGGTACGATCAATCAAACTGTCACTGGGTTTATTGAGGTACTCATCCAAGAAGCGCAACCACTCAGCATCTGTAAAAACCACATTGTTCAGAACTTCCATCTGGGTCTTGAGATTAGCCAAAAGCGCCTCTGGGGTCGTCAAATAAGTAAGATACTCGTATCCTTGCTGGCACAAGTCAGCAATCAGCTCCTTCTCCAAGTCCGCCTCTGTCTGATACTGATTAGGCTGTTCTATCTTGGTATACTTTTCTAAAATGATAAAATTATCTGACTCCACAATAGCTGTAGTCAATGTGCTTTCAGACATAATTACTCCTTATAATTGCAAGTGCTCTCTAAATGCTGTAACAGGTTTTTCAAAAGCGCAGTTTCTGGGGGGGTTACTAGTTCATCTTCCTCGGTTGATACTTTAGAATGACTAGAAATATTTAATATCCTTGACTCATAGTTACTAAAACTTCCTTCATTATCACGTGGCAATAAATCCTGCCAATTTTGATACCCTAGGAAAGTTGCTGTTTTCTCGTAAAGATTTCTTAAAAAATTAAAATGATATTTATAAACCAAATTGTCTTCTATAGCTTTATGTAATGATTTTCTTAAAAAATTATGATAAGCAAAAGGAGAGTCATCTGGTTGTTTTATCAGCTCATATGACCCATCTCCTAATTTTTCAAATCTAAATCTACTACTATCAGGAACCTTTCGGGTGTCAATATAGGTTCTATTCTCTCCAGTTTCTTCGTCAATAGCTCTCTTACTATATCTCTCATTCCGTTTAATATTTTTTAACTCATTATATAAGACATTATAGAACAACGGATTGTGAGTTGTTATTATAAATTTAAGATTAGACTTACTTGTTCTAATTAACTTACCTAAATTTGATGCAACTTCTATCAAGTGGTTTTCATCTAATGATGAAACCGGGTCATCAATAAATACATACTCTAAATCATCAAACTCTCTAGTACTACGTTCATCAGGTTCTAGTATATCAAGCTCACTAATAACTAGCTCTAGCAATGTATAAAAAATAGACCAAATAAAATTGCTCTCTTCACCTTTGGATAACTTAATTTGTTCCTTTAGTCTATCCTCACCATCACCACTTTGAATAGTGAAAAGAATATGACCATCTGACAAAAGAAATGAAGGTGTCATTTTATCATTTGTATAATGCTGAAAATGCGAAATAATATTCTGATCCTGTCCCTGCTCTTGAATAATCCAAGATATAAAAGAATTTGGTTGAATCTTCAGTTTAAAATCTTGATTGCTGTCAAGACCATTATCCCAATAGAACAAGTCCTCAGTAAAAGCATTATAATAAAGAATCTTATCTCTCGTAAGACCGCCTTCTTCAGCTTGAAACAACTTAGCAAATTCTTTAGAGAGCCTGGTCTTACCCGTCCCATTAAATGCGTAGATTAGCTGAACTTTCTGGTTCGAAGCTTTTAACTCTTGTGCAATATCACTTAGCGCTTTTGCCATATGCCTTTCCTATTTTTTCTATAAATCAAAATTAAACAATTGTTCTCGCCAGTATGCATACTGCTTCTGTCTCTGTTCTATCTCTTTAGGAAGACCTTCTGAAATAGAAGTGGTTAAGGTGTTGAAATTGTCAAGAATGGAGACAATTCTTTCTTGTTCAGTAAAGGATGGTAAATAAAAAGTAACTTTATCAATAGCATCCTTAGATAATCTAGGAATACTAGCCTTTCGAACTTGTGATTTGAGTCTATCTTGCTTACTTAACAAGACATAATACATAAATTTATCAGAAATATCTTCTGATGTCTCTAATGTATAAACATCATCCGCCGCCCAAAAGTCTGTATCACTATATCCAATTTCACCGGCCGCTCCAGCACAAATCACAAAGCTGGTTTCTTTTACCCTGTTTGATTGTTCAAAGTATCCTAAAGGTGTCAAGCTGTTTTGATAAACTGGGAAACTTCCTGCAGCAGTTAATTGTTTTTTAACAAGGCGTTTCCCACGTTGTAAATTGACAACTTGTCCCAACTTCACTCGAATTGGGCCAAATACCCAAGTCAAGAGCCTAATCAGGTCTTGTCTGTACTGTACTGTACTGTACTGTCAGTGTACTCGCCTTCGGCGACGAATGTCAAGAGTTTATCTCGGAAATATTCATACTGTTTTTGACGCAGTTCTATCTCCTTGGGAAGTCCGATTTTTAGGTCATTACAAACCGTATCAAAATTGTCCAGAACTTGAACAATACGAGATTGGATTTCGAGAGAAGGGACTGGAATTTTCAATGATGAAAATGTAGATAAATTAAGATTATCCTGTGCACTACCATAACTCTTATTTGCAAGATAATCTTTTATTGAATTTAAATAATAGTAAACATATTCTGTAATGGCAAATTTTGGATTTGCAACAAACCCTATAATACTATCAGGGAAACACGCATCAAATCCTAATAATCCAGTTTCCGCTATATTAGCAGCAATTGTGATACACAATGTTCCCTTTTCCCACTGCTTACTTTGTTGTAATCCAAAAGCACTATAAGTTTGAGAATAGTTTTCAATCCATTTACCAGCCTCTCTTATATCTCCCGTCTGTATGAACGGTATATCACCACCATATAATCTTGCATCATTTCTAGGCCTATGTTTTGATTTCCCTCGACCAAAATCTTTTGCTATTTCCGAAAGAGACTTCCACTCAACCTGATAAATCTCATCCTCAAATGATAAGAGTTTATCTCTATAAAAAGAATATTGCTTTTTACGTGAGGTCAATTCTGAGGTCAATTCTGAGGTCAATTCTGTAACATAATCAGTAAATTTGTCAAGTATTTGCACGATTTTTTCTTGAAGTTTTAGAGGAGGAATTGGAACAAGAAACTTTGAATAAGTTCCAATCCATTGTCTACCATGTTGATCTGGTTTATAAGTTATTGTACCCAAATAATGCCATACATAGCGTAATAAAACTTCATTTTTAAATTCATCCTTTATCGTTAACATTTTCATTGCTGATGATTTTACTTTAAATTTAAAATCTACCCATTGTTTTGATGTAGTAAAATCATCAAAAATGATAACAGGATTGTTTTTGCTAGCATGATAAATACCGTCTTTTTCATTTGTATAACCTAAGATAAATGATTGTCCTGCAGTTAAAACAGGAATTTCATAACTGTCAGCATAAGATTTACTTGATACAATATATTTGGTTGGTTGCTCATAATCTACTACTTCCCCCAACTCTTTCCACTCAACGGGACAGTTATGGATTTCTTCTAGGATATTCATCAGTTACCTCCTTCCTTTGCAATATTCTCGATACCTTTGATTTCCTTGAGGTAGTCTTTTTCGACTTGACTAAGAGTCTTGGATTGATAGCTCTTATATTCCTTGTCTACCTTATGTTTCATCTGTTCACGAGAGATAGAGTCACTGTTATCCAGCAAGACTTCTCCAGTAGCGAGAAGGATTCGATCCACATGTGTCACCCAATCAGCCATAGTCATGACTTCTTCTCGCTCTGCCTGTCTTTCAGCAAAGTCTAGATATCCCGATACAAGCTGATTAAGCCCACGGAGTTCCTTCTCTGTCAGATAGTTCTTAGCAACTTTCGCTTCAGATAGAGTAGGGAGGTCTCCCTTAAAAATAGTCAAGCCCATAAACTCCTTTTCACTATCAACACGATTGTAGATAAGTTCGCTGGCAGTATTGTGGTGAATGGCATAATGCATCTTGTTCTGCACCGTCGCAAAGAATTTCTTTGCCTCTGGTGAATTTGCATTGTAGTCACTTGATGTAGCAAAGAGATCCAAAACCTGACGGTAAAAGACTTTTTCACTTGAGCGAATGTCTCGGATTCTTTCAAGAAGTTCTTTAAAGTAAGAGCCCCCACCCAAGTTTTTCAAGCGCTCATCATCCATAGCGAAGCCCTTGATCAGATACTCTTTCAAGACTGTCGAAGCATAGTGTCTAAACTGAATTCCTCGCGGGGATCGTACACGATAGCCAATCGCTAAAATCATATCGAGATTATAGTAAGCAACATTTCTCTGAACACTTCTACTTCCCTCATTTTGAACTGTCAACTTATAGTTGACAGTTGCCTCCTCCGATAATTCACCATCTTCAAATATAGCCTTTATATGTTTACTAATGTTTTGTTTGGAAGTTTGAAAGAGCTCAGCTAATTCTTGTTGACTCAGCCAGACCGTTCCATTATCCAAATGAAGTTCAATAGCGGACTTGCCATCATCTGTTTTATAGAGAATCACATCATTTACCATAGCTCAGTTCCTCTACGATTTTGTCAATTTCTGAACGTAGGTGGTCAATTTTTGAAACGGTCTCTGCTATTTCTTTATTGAGCACATCAATTTTAATCTTCTCACGTGTATCTTCTTTATCGACATAGGTTGATACAGAAAGGTTATAATCCTGCTCTGAACCAATCACATCATTACCAACGAGGGCTGCTTTATAATCCACACTTTGATAATCAGCGAATAATTTAAGGATATTCTTGATGTTGATAGGGTCTAAGACATTATTATTAGGCTCTTTTTTGCATTCCTTACTAGCATCAACAAAAAGAACATCATTCGTCGACTTATTCTTTGCCAAAATCAGAATACAGGTCGCAATAGAAGTTCCGTAGAATAAATTGTCAGGTAACTGAATAACCGCTTCTACAAAGTTATTGTCTACTAAATATTGACGTATTTTTTTCTCTGCACCACTGCGATAGAAAATACCGGGGAAAGTTACGATAGCCGCCCGTCCTTTGTTCGACAAATATGACAAGCTATGCATAATGAAAGCAAAGTCAGCCTTTGATTTTGGGGCCAAGACTCCAGCAGGTGCAAAGCGATCATCATTGATGAGCGTTGGATCATCTTTTCCTATCCATTTGATTGAGTATGGTGGGTTCGACACAATCGCATCAAATGGCTTCTCGTCCCCATGCTTAGGGTCAAGTAAAGTATTACCTCTCTCAATGCTAAACTTGTCATAATTGATGTTATGTAAAAACATATTCATGCGAGCTAGATTATACGTAGTCATATTAATTTCTTGACCAAAAAAACCATCTTCTATTACATGCTCATTAAACTGTTTTCTAGCTTGCAAGAGTAGTGAACCCGAACCACAGGCGGGATCGTAAATCTTGTTGACTTTATTCTTTTCATCCTTACCAAGCATAACAATCTGTGACAAGAGTTTCGATACACTTTGTGGTGTAAAGAATTCTCCACCTGATTTTCCAGCATTAGAAGCATAATTAGATATTAGGTACTCATAAGCATCACCAAAGAGATCAATGTGATTATCTTCAAAGTTTCCAAAATCAAGGCTCGCAATTCCTTCCAGAATAAGCGTTAAACGCTGATTCCTCTCTGGGACTGTACTACCAAGCTTATTACTTCTGGTATCTACATCATCAAAAAGTCCTTTAATGTCATGTTCGCTAGCATAACCAATTGCACTTGATTCAATATCATCAAAGATTTCCTTTAAATCTGTATTCAAGTGTTCATTTTGTCGTGCAGTTTTGACAACATTAGAAAACAATTGAGAAGGCATAATAAAATAACCCTTGGTTTTAATAGCATCATCTCGAACCTCAGGTGTAATTAGTTCTTCAGAAACCTCTTCGTACTTTATTGATTCATCTCCACCTTCAATATATGTTTTGAAATTTTCACTGATAAAACGATAAAATAGAATTCCCAAAATATATTGTTTAAAATCCCAACCATCTACTGCACCACGAACTTCGTCTGCAATTGCCCATATCTTTCTATGCAACTCTTGCCTTTGTACATGTTCTGACATTTATTTTCCTCACAAAGATTTATTTCCTTCATTATATCATTTTAAATTGCTTTAGAATATACTTGGAAAAGGGCTATCTATGGACCACTGGCACTTTTAGCCGCTTATAATAATTAATCAATTCCTATTATTTGTTGAATTTATGAGTAATGGCTTCGTTGAAAATAAAAAGATTAACCGATTTTAAATTGATTTGCTTATGAATATTGATGATTATTTATTTTACTCGATTGTCAAGTTAAGCTAGACATTTTACGTAACTCAGAAAAACTTGATAAGGTATTTGATAGTTTAAAAATTACCTAGGATTTCTATTTTGTTTATCAGCTATAGCTGATAAAACTTTTTGAGAAATACCATTAAAATTCATTTGTACCTTATAAATTGACTTTAACACTTCGGGTTTAGTAAAATTAAATAAAGGTTGAGACTGAGTTTGAGCCGGTCACGACTCATTCAAAGGTTGCGGTTCATCCGCTTCAGGTAGAGGTGCAGTTCAGCTATCCTAATAGTGAAAGGAGCTGGTCTTTTTAAATTATTAAATCTGTCCTCTCCTATTCTACTTAAGCAATATAACCAATAAAAAGGAGCCATCTTTTGACTCCCTTTTTGTATTTACATAATTATATTTATGTATTATTTTGCATTATTTTCACTAACAGTTAGGTCAATTAGGGGTAGATAACTTGGAGAAAACCTACTATTGATTCCAAATAGATGGAAGTTGAAATGAAGATGATATAGCGTATCTTCCATCTCAAACGTATGTTTGATATTCCCTCGAGGCTTACCTAGAGCAGTTCCCTCTCTATAATAACGAGGAGAAATAACTTTCTCATATTCCATATTAGTAACCTCAACAATCGACCTATACTCCGGCTTGATAGCATTCTTATTAATCATTGTCATTTGAGCATTAGTGCCATAGCCTGTTAACTCAATATCATTAATAAATGAATGTTCGTTATCTGAGTTAGTTTCAGTAGATTTCTTCAAACCTAGATACTCCACATCGATAACATTCTTGAATAGATAACGTTTAAATAAGATCAAGCTTAATTTTGAACCTACAACATAAAGAATGAGACTAGTAACTGATAGTACTAAAATATAAGTTACTTTAGCCTCTGTAATCTGTGTTGGCCTCAACAAAAGAACACACAAGGTTATCATCTCAATGAAACTAGTTAAGACGGTATAAACCAAAAATTCACTACCATTTCTATATTTTTGAATGACTCTAAACGTGAATGATGCTAGATAAATGCCTTCGATAACACTAATAAATAATAATGCTTGTAGACCCGGCATTGTCTTAAAAAGGGCATTCAAGAAAAGTGTTCCCATGATTAAAAAGAACCATAAGAAAGCTTTTCGCAAACACCAGTCTAGACCTTGTACAGCTAATAATGACATGCTTTTTTGATTAATTTTTGATTGTTTACTCATTTCTACTCTTATTTCTCCTTTTTGGTTTATTCTTTAGATGGTGCTCCACCTTTTTGTGTCTTAGGATCAATCACCATACCAACTTGTGGTTGGGTATCCCCTAGAATAATCGACGCTGGACTCAAGAAATCACCGTACTGGAAGGCTTTCGTTTTCCGACGTTCAAAGTGAATATGTGGTCCCGTTGCTGCACCCGTTTGTCCAACATAGCCGATAAGTTGGCCTTTTTTGACCTTATCCCCTTTCTTAACGAGAGGGACATCACGCATATGGCCATAATACATAATAGTGCCATCTGGAAGAGTGTGCATCACGTGGTTACCATCGATATTCATCGCCTCTTCATTGACCTCTACTACTTCACCGTCTGTTACGGCATAAATTGGAGAGCCTTCTGGTGCTGCAAGGTCCATTCCTGTGTGTCCTGAACCCGCATTTGGTCCACCTGCATTAGCTGATGCACCGAAAAGTTGGGTAATGGTATAAGGGACATCAAGTGGCTGACCTGTATCGGTACTGAGATTGCTACTATCACTATCACCACACGTATCTGCATCTACTTCTTCCTTGTCATCATCCTTATCTTTCTTGTCTCTTGACTCTTTTGGACGATAGACATAGACTTTTCCGTAGTCCATAGTAATACGGTCTCGATATTGACCATAATTATTCTCAGCAATCCCGTCTGTCGATGGGGAACATTGGATAATATTCTCCTTATCCTCAATTAGCATGGTCTGTCCTTTATCTCCAGAGCTACTACCTTTCGTACCCCAGATAATGACATCTCCTTTTTCACGGTTTTGAACATCATCTTTAGACGACCAGGCACCCTCATACACTAACTCATAACCATTGTCTTTCAACCAATCGTGTTCTGAATCGGTATCTACTGGAGACCCAGATTCTTTAGCACCACCGTCAACAAGGGCATAGTATAGAGCAGATGAATGGTCATAGCTATCTGGCCCAGTACGAGCATCACGAGAATACTTGACCTTCCCTAGCTTATCCTTATACCACTTGATAGCCTTATCAGTATCAATAGACTTCTTGTCTTTATCACTGTCTTTTTTGCTATCCTTGTTGCCAGAGTCACTTGATGAACTGCTTGAACTGCTATCGTTATCATCGTCTTCGTTATCGCTATCTTCCTCATCGTCGCCACCGTCATCATCATCTGAACTTTGACTACTTGACGAGGAGTTATTGGAAGAAGCTCCACCACCACCAAACGCCTTTTGGAACTTGGCATCATCGTACTTATATTTACTTGCTTCGAAGACTTCCGCAAACTTCCTTGCATCCGCCTTCTTCTGCTCTGGTCTGACATAAGCCATATTACCTCGTTCGTAGGCATTCCATGCCATAGCAGTTTCATCGATATTGGTTTGTTTCGCAAACTCCTGGAATGACCAGTTATGGCCAGATTCGTCATAGGCTGGGTTCCAGTCACCTTTTGAGATTGCATCAATAACAAAGGCAACCATCTTATCCGCATCTTCCCAGTCTGGACTATTTAAAGGTGCATATTTCGTGAAGGGGTCAAACTGGAAGATTCCACCACCACCAAGTGTGTTAGACGTCCCACCTGTCGTTGGAACAGCTCCCTTAGAAATGGAGTCATTGATACCACCACCATAATGTCCTTGGGCACGTCCAATGATGTCATAGCCCCCTTCTGAGTTTGCCCAACCAACAGGACCTGCAGCAGATTCCCCAGACAGTCCGGCATTCACTAAGGCCATAAAGACTTTGTGGGCATTTTCATAGGCTTTTGTCCCCTTTGTAAAGGGATCAGAGTCGCCTGCAGATGATGAGTCAGTTTTAGTAGAAGTCGATTGAGGCTTAGAGCCATCATCATCTTCTTCATCGCCATCTTTTTGGTAGGTTACACATTGGGCGTTAGTCTTGCCACCTTTCCCACCGGAAGTACTAATCGTCCCCATTAAACCAGTGATAATTGCAATTAAGATAACCGCAAAAGTTAAAATAGTTCCTATAATAATGGTTGTCTTCACTCCAAAAATCGTTAGAAGAACACGAGCAGCTTTATCACCTATTCGTTTCAAATATCTTAGTCACCCCCTTAATGAAGTAGTGCAGTTAGCCAGTACCAACCAAATACAAGTAATAGTCCTAGGGCAAGAAAGATACTTTGTTTAATGAATTTTCGATTTCGTTTTTGTTGTTGCTTACGCATCCAAAATGAATCTTCATCTGAGTAATAGTCTTTGTGACGTTCCACTTGCAAATTATAATAGTCTGTCACATCCTCCTTGACACTGGATAACCTTTCTTTCCCACGCGCAATGAGACCTTGTTTTTTCTCTTGTTCACGTGAGATACTGTCTTCATCAAAACCGTCATAGTAGGTATCGTAAAATGCTGAATAGTCTGCTTGCTCTTCGAGGCTTTCCGGATAGACTTGGTCTTGATGCTCATCAAGAGGATCTAGCTCTAGTTCACGCTGAATATACTGACCATCTCGTTTAAAACGATAAGATACCATATATTAAAACCTCCTTAAGCCAATAATAGGCATTTTTTGTGGAGCAATATAGAGTTTATCTGTTACTGTTACCTTAGAAAAAGGTACACCTTTGATTTTAAAAGTACGGTGTAACTCTTTAACAACGAGACCAGCTTTATAATCTTTTTCCGTCACTTCTTCCTTAAAGAGTTCTTCATAAGCTGATACCTGAATCAAGTCTAGGAGACGATAAGCAGATTGATAAGCATAATAGTTACTTCGATTGGCCAATCTCTTTTCAAAAAGAGGTGAATATTCCTTTGAGAAGAATGATACGATCTTAACAGCTCGTTTTCTATGGTTATATTCTAATTTAGCCATAACCCATGCAAGCCCCCAAGTCACTAGTGTGATAAAGCCCCAGGTGTTCATCAAACAAATAGGAAGAAGACTAAACATAAGAATATGCTTTGCTTTCTTGATACGTTCACGTCTCTTACCAGTAAGTAGCTGATAAATGGCTACAATCAAGGCACAAAACACATATGGTGTATAGGCAATAGCCATAAAATGAACACCGTAGGCGAATAAAAGTGTCTGATAGAGCATGAGATAGCTATAGAAACCAACCAAACCAAGAACTAAACTAATAATAAAGGAGACTATCCTAAAGAAACGTAGTGTCTTAATGTCATAAGCAATATTGTTAACCCATAGTGACATTTGCATTAGTGTGGTCATTAATTAAATTTCCTCCTCTGGTTCTTCTTCTGATTCAAATATTCTCGACTCAAATCGAGCAGGTTCTTGGTAGATAATCATGGCTGAGTACTCATCCACTTGCTGACTTCCAAATAAGCCACATAAACTACTTAAAAGATGTGTTTTTCGCATCTGATAAGTAATATCAACAACACGACAGGTCTTTTTGTAAGCCAATATCTCTAAGTAATCATTTACAATTCTTTCCAAATCATGCGGATTATCCTCTGTCAGAATTTTAGTTTGTAGTTGCAATGCCTCATCAGAATATAGTTGCTGTAGGTTCATTGTATTTCCCCCTTTCACCATTCCTATGGTAAGAATGCATAGCGAACATGTTCATCATACGGATACTTCCCATAAGACCTATTATCTGCTAGCTGATGATTAAAGACTAAGTTCTTGACAGAAGCAATATTTAGGAAGAAATCACCATCTCTTAAATATTTGAGTGACGAAAGCTCACTCTCGGTCATTTCCCCTTGTAAAGCATCTGCTAGACGAGGGATAGTCAAATCACCTAATTGAGAAAAGACACGATACGTCATCATAGAGAAAATCGTGCGTGTCGCTAAAACGTAGTCCACTGCATCCGTAGAGTTTGCATTCAAGAGGATGTTATCTAACGAACTCATTTCCATAATAAATGCAGAATAGTTACTACTTACATTCTCAATCAAATCCTTTAGAAAGTTAAGAGACTCTGAATAACGATAATTGAAGAGCTTATGTGCTCCGTTAATGGTAATAATGCTATGGGGTCGCTGGCTCTTATCTCCCCCGATAATCCCTCTACGGAAATACTCAGATACCCTTCTTCCATTTGCTACAGCGTATGATGAAATGATAGATAACACTTGGTAAAGCTGAATATTAAGAAGTTCAGTATCTTGAATCCCAGAGAGGTCAAAGGTCACAACTTGTTCATTTGAGAAATCTTCAAACTGTGAGGTCGCATTCAAGAAGCGATAATCTCCCAAGAGACCAGAGAAAGCATTATAGAGACGGTCATAACTTGCAGCATCAATTTCATTCCCCTCTGCGATTTTGTCCTCTTTAAGCTTGTTCAAGCGTTCTACCCAATGAGATAGAGTCGGATAATCTTCTGGAATAACATTCGTAATCGTTAAGTCTTCTTGGTCCATCACTTCTGCATTACGGTTCCACAGACTACGGTCTTCATAGAAGTCGTTTAAAGCAGACGACAAATTATTGAGGTCAGAATTCTTTAACCCTGGATCAAGAATTTGAGCCAAAGCACGTAGTTTATTACGGTGGGCATAGAAAGATTGGACCTGGTCGGTTGTTTCTCCATCTGCAGAGGAAGCCGTCGCAATAATTTGCATGAGGTTAATATGATTTCGATTATTAGTACCAGACATCTTAACATATCGACCACCTTGAAGTTCCGTAAGTTCTTTTAAGTTACCAGTAAGGTCAATGTTAAAAATGGTATGGCCTTTAGCAAAGTAGGTATCAATCAAATTACCTAACAGTTTCATTTTCCCGTTTCCTGCTCCGGCAATCAGCATTGAAGGAATTTTACGTTCCCTATCTTCATGCAAAAGGTCAAAGTTAACAACACCTCCTGTACGAGTTTCTCCCAAGTAAACGCCATAGGTATCCATTAAGTTTGTATGGTTAAAAGGATAGCCAGCACCTAAATCCCAAACGGATGCCGCTTGCCCTTTTCTACGTAGTGGGGTATCTTCCAAACGAGAAGCTGGAATAAAAGCTGTATGGTATTCGACGTCTTGCATGCCATCTGAAGAAGAGATAGAGTACTGGTTCAACTGTTGCTTAAGGTCAGCTTCTCGTTCGACCAACTCATTCAAAGTATTTGCAGCTAACAAAAAGCGAGTGTGAATTTTTTTAGAAGGAACATTGTTACCTAGTTTTTCACGATAGTCTAATAAAGAACTTATACGCATCTTGTCATCGGCATCTTGTGCAGCCTTTGTATTTTGAGTGGCTAACATATTCGAAATAGCTTTTGAAGCTAGGTCGGACATTTCACTATTTGCAGCATGTTCCAAGGACATAAAACTGATTACATTATCAACGAGCATTAAATCACTCATCCAAAAGTCAGGTAAACCGTGTTCTGGGTATCGGTCATATGGAACATGAGCAATCTTATAATAACCGTTAGCTTGTCTCCAATAGCGATCATCATGTTTGAAATCAGGAATATCACTTTGAATCCTACTAATAAGATTGAGGTCATACCCTTCTCGAATATATTTCTTGATTTTTCGTGAATTTAAATCCATGTAAACTCCTTCTAGTACTGATTAATCGAAACATTAAGTGAATCATTAAAGTTGTAATATTGAGTCAATAACTCTTCCTTCTTTTCTACCGATACAACTTTTGGGGTAAAGCCGTGGTTTGAGGCAATCGTTAGTGTGGTACGTGTATTGGAATCAATTTCAGCCAAAGTATCTCCAAACACCCAAATAAAGAACTCGATATTTTGTTGATTGATCGCAATGACTTGTTGGACGAGATATTTTGTTTTCAAAATATCTTCTCTTTGTCTAAGTTGATAAACAAGTCTCTCTTTACGTGAAATGGTATCAATGTCATCGCCATCATTGATAATCAATTCTGGAGCGTTCTGTTCTTGTTTAACCTCATCTAGAAGACGTAGCAATTCGTTAGATTGACTTGAGACATCTGTTGGCAATTTTGTTGTCTGGATCATCATGTCAAAGGCAGTCCCAGACAGAAAAAGAGTGAATCCTACTTTAATTGCTGCCTGCTCTTCGTTAGACATCGCTTGAATATCTTGCCCAAACACCTCAAAAATCTGCACATAGCCTGAATAGCCATTAGCCAATCGTATCGGTTGATTAGGATAGCCATATAGAATAGACTTCACACCAGTTATCGCAACAGTGTCTAAGAAATCTCTACGTTTTTTCTTATTGAGTGGAACATACACAAACTCTTCTCCAGCACGTTCGCCAAGGTCTATACTTTCAAATTGTGTTTGCTTTTCCTTCTTCTTCGCTTGTTTTCTTTTACGTGCCTCTTCTTTTTTTCGTTTCCTAATCTCTTTTTTTGTCAATACTGGTTCTTCAATTAAACCTGGCATATCATTTCCTCCATAAACATTATTCTTCCCTATTCTACAAAACACTATGTGGCGTTCGTAACCCAGTGACACCTATTAGCTACTCATACTTCTCCATGATTTTGACTATTTACTTCTATTTAGGGCTCTCTGTCCTTGTCTAGCTACTTAAAAACTGTTACAATCAAATAAATACAATCGCAATAATCTTTTTTTAGGAGGTTTTAGGATGCTAGAGTTTTTACAAGATTTTTATTTTTCACTTTATATAAGCACTTGGACCTCGTTAAAATGGTTACTTTTTTCAGTACTAATTGGTATCGCTTGTTTCTTTCTCACGCTTCTTTTTTCTACGATAAGTGAGGCTGCTGAAACAATTTGGTTTAAATTTTCTTTGTCTCTAACTGGAATATTTGCTCTATTTTGTTTATTCATGACACTTCATGGCATCATCCATTCAATAGGAATCCTAGTAGGTGCTGTTTCTAGTTTCTTTTTCCCAGTATTTGGTTTGTTAATTATCTGTGGTATTATCCTATTCATCATCAGTCTTTTCAATCCATTGTTCTTATTCTTCATGGCAAAGAAATAATGAGAGGAAACCTATTCAGCCGATGCTATTATGTTAAGAAAATAAAAAAACAAACCACTTATGAAAAAGTAGTTTGTCTATAATCCAAGAGAGGTAGTCCAAGGCTGCCTCTCTTTTTTATATTGGCCAGACTCCAAACGGCGAGGAAGAAAGTAGCTAGTCAAATAAAACTTTATATTAAATGTCCTATGTAACACATATATTTTTTTAAATCGTAACTGTCATTACTTTTTTTAAAAAGTTTATTGAAATTGATTCAAATTTTCATCATTAAAAGTAAATCTATGAAAATATATGTTAAAATCATACTATAAAATCCAAGGATATAAGATGTTATAGCCATTTCCTAATCAAACATAATTAGATTGTATTAATTATAGATAGAAAACTGAAAATATTTAACCACTTATCAAGCGGTCTTGATTCCACTTTTGAAATAGTAAAAAATGAAAAAATACTATTATGATAGAAATAACAAATATAATCATAAGTGGAGTGATATCTATTTTTTGTTGGTTGAATAGTGTATCTGATACTCTCAAAAACCATGCCCATGGGATTAGAAACCATACCTTATCACCGAGACTCGTTTCACAAAACGCAGCAATAATGACTCCCATCATTGAAATACCTAGTGCCACACCTGTGCTAAATAAATAACTAATAATCTGATTAAGCATATATGCTATATAGCCCAAAATAATATAAAATAAACTAATCAAAATAAGTAATCTTAGAGATACAACTATACCAATAGTTTTCAACAAAAAGATAAATATAGTAATTGAAACTATTAAAACTATACAATAACATAACCACAAAAATACCAATTCAGCAAAAAATGGCTTATAATTCGATTGTGAATACCCCAACAAATATTTAAATTTACCAGATGATTCCTCCAAATTTTTTAGTTGAATATTCACAATACTAGAAGCAAAAGGAAGAAGTACTCCTACTATTTGAAAGTAAGAAAATAATACTGTCCTGCTTTGTAACCCTCCACGTTGATTCCAATATAGGAACAAAAGTAGTGGAAATAATAATGCGGCTAAAATGTGTACTAGCAAATAAGAAGTGTTTTTTATTTTTAAAAAACTAGAGTATATATATGATTTCATGACTATTTAACCTGTCTTTTGAAAGAGATAGCAGATAGTTCGACCAATAAAATGAAAAAAGTAATCCCTAAGAAAAATGAAACGAAAATCATTGAATAATCAGGAATATATTCAGATCCAATAGGTATACCATTTATTCTCATTTTTGTCATTGGTTCAAGTAGCTTCAATGACCAATCATAAGGAAACAAATACCATGTATCTAAGAGAGAAAAACTTGTACCAATAATTAGTGGTGATATTGTATTAATAATCATAGCAAAATACAAATTAGTTTTTCTTGATAGCCATAAAATAAATGGAATTTGCCATAATGTTGTCAACCAAATCAATAAAATAGTTAATAGCATCCTACATATACTAATAAGACTTGGTGTGGGTAAAATTAAACCCATTAAGATAAGTATTAGGCTTAAAATCATACTAATTATTAAATTTAAAAAAGCTACCAATATGATTCTTGCGTATTCTACCTTTTTTAAATTAACATTCCTTGATAAATAAACAGAATACTTATTTGAATCTAATTCCAACTTATTTAACAAAGCGGAATTTACAGCTATAATTACATTAATCCAAATAACCCCCCACTGATTCACGGTGGTTTCTGCAGTTAGACTTAATACTTCCTTACCACCCAATGATGAAAACAATAAAGAAAGAATGACACAAATGAAAGGAAAAATAAAAATTAACCTAAAAATACTCGTATTCTTTATTTTAATTAAATTTGATAAAAAAACTTGTTTCATAATCTCCTCCCTTTTTCATATATAATTTGATTATTAAATAACTCCTCAAGATTCTCAGATCCATCATATTCCTTCTCCAGTACAATCTTTCCTTCATAAATAAAACCAATAAAATCAGCTAGATGTTCGACCTCTGAAAGAATATGACTTGAAATCATGACTGTCATCCCATCTGATTTAAATGACTCTATAATTTCCCTTAATTCTTGAATTCCAATAGGATCCAACCCGTTGGTAGGCTCGTCCAATATAAGTAATTTAGGTGAATTTATTAAAGCGATAGCTATTCCTAACCTTTGCTTCATCCCTAGAGAAAATTGCTTTACTGGTCTCCTATCAATGTTTCCTAAACCTACTTTATTTAATAGCGGAAGTATTGTACTATTTGAAATACCAAGCATTGTTGTAACTACTTTCATATTATCGTATGCGCTCAAATTCTTGTAAAGTGGTGGTTCTTCAATAATACTTCCAATTTTCTGCAAATCTCGACGTGACCATTCTCTACCTTCAAAAGTGATAGAACCACTGGTTTTATTAATTAAACCAGTCAAAATTTTCATAATAGTTGATTTTCCAGCACCATTTGGACCTATTAAAGCATACACTTTTCCCTTAGGAATATTCATATTGACATTATCTAGTACCGTTCTCTTACCATAAGATTTTCTTAAGTTTTGTATTTTTAACATATTGATTACTCCTATTCTATATACTGTTGGGCATTTAGTGTGTAATAAGCAAAACAATATACCTTCTCTTCAAATTCTCTATTAATCCCATTTAATCGGTTCATTGATAAGTGTAAAAAACTTCCTACTAAATTAAATTTTGTATTATATAGATCATTTGTACTATCGAATCGATTGTATTCTTCCATATAAGAAGTAAGATATTTATCCATTTCCTGGAAATAATCATATCTATCTAGCGCCGATGCTACTCCCTTCAAACTCTTCATATACTCTATGGGTAAATCAATTGGTAAATTTTTAAATTCTTTCTTATATTTTCCAGTATAATTCTCAAGGAGAAAAGAACACTTTGTCACTTCATCTTTGAAGAAATAATTTAGATAGTATAAAACTAAATATGTAGCACAAACTAATCTTTCATTTTCTGACAAACTTATTATATGATTCATAAATAAAATAGATTCTTTGCAAAAAATTTCTTCAGCATAGTGTATTAAATTAGGTCCCCCATATCTGTTTACCTCTGGCTTATAACTACTCACCTCTATATCTGAGACAATACCTTTTTCTATCAACATAGGTAATAAGTCACGAACTACTGACAAATATAAAGAAAAATTATTCTCAAAAGAACGAGAATTTACTCGCATTCTTATATGATCATTTGTGTCATAATATCTCATATAAAACATTTTGGGTTGATTATAATTTCTTGGTAGTATATTCGCAAAATAATTGCTCCAGTAACCTAATAGTTCATTTTGTCGTTCTTTAGGACCATACAACTTTAAAAATAGCCAGTCACAAAATGGTAAATATGTTCTCTTAATTTCATTTTTAAAGATTAAATTAGTTTCATGGCTTGCATTTCTATCTATCTCTTTAATAATTGGAACAACTATTTCTGCGTTATAGTTACCTAAATATTCTTTAAAAATTGATTCTCCTTTTTCAATTTCTCTTAGCGAAACGTATACGTATTTTTTGATATTTTTAAATAAAATCTCTAAGTCATCATCCATAGATAAATCTAGCCTTAATTCATTATCTGCATATTTTAAAATGATGTCATTTGGAACCTTGTATGTTTTTCTAAAATTATCAAAAATAACTTTTTTATCAATAAATTTATTTTTAGTTAGTAACTGTTCTCTTATCATTGATAAGTTCCATTGTGCGGTAGCTATCGTAATTCCTTCAAACGAAATTTCAGGAATATAGACTTTTTCCTGAGCTAAAATATCCCATGGAAATAAAGACCAATGTGACAATCCATACTCAAACTCTGATATATCAACCAACAATCTCAGTACCTTACTTTGGCTGTCAGGATTCAACATATTATTCATAGTAAATTTCAATTCATTTTTTCCATCACTTGTTGTAAAATGAAACTTACCTTCACTATATCTTATATAGATGTCTTCTAATCTAATTTCATTTGTCGAATCCCATGATGTTGTAAAAAATGATGTATTGAAGGTTTCAGTGCTAAAATTTTGCATTACATTCGCTATTCTTATCTGATTCGGAACGAATGATAGCTCTACATTCATACAATTTTTCTGATCTAATTTTTGAATAGTTGTTTTCAATTGTTCGCTTAATGTATAGAATCTACCGAAACTTCTTCCAGCTTGACCAGAACCAATATTGGCACCTAAATATAACTTGATATCATCATTTAGTTTTTTGATATTAAAATTTAATTCAAATGATTCTAAACTATTATTTTGATTTAATTTAAAATCATGTAAATCCTTTGACCGAAATTCAATACTTTTACCATCTAAAAGAGCCTCCTCGTATTTCTTTTCAAACATTTGCATTATTGGATCACTAAACTCTATTGCTTCTCCTGATTCGTCTTTGTAATAATCAGGGAAACCTATACCAACATCCTTATTTATTACTTCTACAAGAGGAATTGCACAGTTTTCCCCATATTTTCCAATAAATTTCAACTGATATTCTTTAAGTGAATTTTTCCTGCCACCCCTTCTTTTAACGTTATTATTTAACTTCACAAACATCTCTGCAAGCTGCTTTATAATCTCTAAAGACTTTTCCGATAAGACATCAAATCTACCATTAAAATTTGCTATGGAATCTACCTTTAGGTAATTTCCACCAATATCATATTTATGGATATTTTTCATGACATCAAATATTTGAAGAAGTAAATTACAGCCCTCACCTATTTTTAAATCATTATAATTCTCAATCATATTTTTTAAATGTTGTAAATCGTTTTTTAGTCTTCCCTTTTCCAATTTCGATAATAAATAATCTAGTGGATTAATATTACAAATAGGTGGTCTTAGATCTGAAATTAAAAAATCATTTTCAACCAAATTGTAAATAAATGATGTTAGCACTTCTAAAGCTATCTCCGGATAACTGGTTTTAAGTATTTTTATCAATTCTTCATAGTTCACATAGTTTTTCTGGCATTTTTCAATCAATATCTGAACTGGTTTTGAAAGACTTATATTTCTATCTTCCTCAAACTCACTCACTGTAAATGGTAATACATATCTATCCCCTTGGATAAATGCTGCTGTATTAATTTTGAAGGCAAGTTCTTCTATATTCTTTATTTCATAAGATTTCACCAAAGAATATATCCAAAGATAATCTGGTGTCGCTTTTTTAGTAAAACTAATTTTTTTTACATTGGAGTTTGTTTCATTTTTCAGGTCGACTACATTTATTGCGGTAAAAATTCCAAACGGAGTAGTACGTAGTGCCGCCCTTTTTGCGTAACTTTTTATTGATATTTTTATTTTTTGTTTTTTCTTTTCGTTACATTTATCAATATTTTTTACACTATGATAGAGACTAGGACTAGCAACTAAAAGTTGCTCCATAAAAACTTTATCTTTTATCAGCTCATCATATCCTTTTTCATAAAATTCCTGTTTTTGCAAAGGAACACGGATCATGCCTCTTGGAAATACATTATACATCTTGTTCTCCTCTCTTAATTAAATAAACATTCTTTCCCACAAGAGTTTCTCATCGCTATAAGGATTTAATAAAAATAAGACAATTCCCGATACCCCCTGTAATATACCAACTGATTCAAATTCAATTTCTACTTCTCCTAATTTTTCTCTATCAGTATATCCAAATATTTTCTGACCTGAGAATTGTATTATTATTTCCTGGCGTAAACACTCTGCAAAATTCACTAATCTCACATTTGAATTGCTTCTACCAATCAAATCGTATATAAAGGAAACACCTGATAATCCATGACACATTGTCAGTGAATAAATATTTTTTTCTGGACTAGTTATCTGAGCAATCAAACTCTCTATAATACTATCAGTATAGTTTAAATCCATCAATTGACATATTTTAAATAAGGCAAGTGATGTACCAGGAGTACCGTAGCACCAGGCCATCCTAGTAGGGAGATTTTTAAAATCACGATTCAAAATATTATCAGAATATATTTTACCAGGCCATAGTTTATCTTCTCTTCTATATAAAAATACTAGCTTGATAGCCTTGTTCAATATCTCATCATTATCTTCTAAGATTCTTTCTGATTTTAACTTCGCCAATATTAACATTGGACCAACTATTCCATGAGCAATACCTAAATCAAATTCAATTTTTGAATCTATAGAACAATTTTTCACTTTACTAAAAATTGTCTCAATATACTTCAAAAGATACATTCCTATTTGTTTCAACTCTTCAAAAAAATATTCTCTCTCAAGCATTAAATAATTAGCTATTCCACTAAAACCGTTAACCATATCATAGTCAAATGGATCAATAATCCCTTTATCTATATTTGATAAACTTATAATCAACTTTTCTTGAATTTGTTCTTTCAATAGGCGATGTAAAGAGTCCAATAGCTTGGTATAATATTTCCCTGATATACTAGCTTCCCTAATTGCCAATGAGATACCAGCAGTCCCCGCATAGAGAGAGGGAGATTCTATTCCGTCTTTGGAGATTATTTCAACTAATTTACTGATATAGCTGTTAGACAGATCCATATACTTATCTTGTCTAGTTACTTTATATAGCGAGCTATACATTAAAATTAATGATGGAATTCCGTGACTTAAAGATTTTTCAAAAAAAGTATTTTTGTATTTAGATTCTATGCTAATTAGCGTCTCATTTGTACTTTCTGCTACTATTTGCTCATAGTTCGTAAATCTATCAGCAACATAATCTAAAATTTGTTCAATTTGAGGTGTCATATACAATTCCAATCTCCTTATCTAACAAGTTTTTGAATTTCTTACCTTTAAAATTTAAATCATTGAAACTTCCTGTCTCGACTATATTACCATTCTCCAAGTATAGAATTTTATCTACAAATTGAGTAATACTTGGCTTATGTGTAATGAAAATGCCAATCTTATTTTGTGACAATTCAAAAAAAGTTTTAAAAATTTTTGCTTCAGATTTTGGATCTAAAGCTGAACTAGGCTCATCTAAAAAATAACAATCAGCTTCTTTAAGATAAACTCTTGACAATGCAATTTTTTGCCACTGCCCACCAGATAACTGTCTCCCGTCCTCGAACCAATTTCCTAGTTGCTGTTCTAAGTCTAACTGATTAGTTTTTCCTTCTTTCTCATAAAATATTGAATCAATTCCCGTACGCTTTAATGTGTTTATTAAAGCCTCATCATTATACAGTTTTGATAAATCACCTAAACCAATATTTTCTCGAAGTGTTAACTCGTATTTCAAGAAATCCTGGAATAAAGCTGATATCCTCTTATAATATGATTTTTTCTGTATTGAACGAATATTATTACCGTTTATATAAATGTTTCCTTCATAATTATCATAAAGTCCGCAGACTAATTTAAAAATAGTACTCTTCCCTGAACCATTTTCACCAACAATTGCTATTTTTTCTCCTGATTTAATTGAAAAACTTATGTTATTTATCACATTTTCCTTACCATCATATGAAAAAGAAACATTTTCAAACTCGATAGACTTAATATCGTTAACTACTTTTTCTTTTAGATTATTGTATTCAGTCTCACTATGAGTGAAATCATATAGTAACTCCATGTACAGTGATCCATTATAGAAGGAATAAATATTGTTCACTATATTTTTGGTACTCGTTTGCATTGTTGACAAAGATCTAATAAAGGTTGTTACATTTCCAATTAAAATTATTCCTAAAAACGCCTCTCTAACTGCAAGAAACATTATTATTGACTCTATCATAATCTCCAATATTCCCAATAAAATACCATTTCCCATTTTAGATTTATTTATGCTATTTTCCTGAGTAATAAATAGTTGATTATTTTTGTCAAATTTTTTTAAAAAATAGTTTTCTAATATACCTAACCTTAATTCCTTAACAGCAAAATCATGTGTTAAAATATGGCTTATGTACCAATTTGCCCTTTCATCACTACTCCGCTTATATAACATTTCAAATTCGTTTTTACCTATTTTTAAGTATATATAAATTGAAATTACCGGAAGAATAATCAAGAGTGGAAAAATTGATGTTTTCCAATTCAACAAAATGATAAAGGAAGAAATAAATGATACTAATGAAGAAAGTACAGAAATAATAGATTTATATATTTGAAATGGTTTATAGGATATTTGATTTTGTATACGTGTAATATCATCATATATTTCTGGAGTTTCAAATTCAGCTAATGTTAGCTTTACAGTTTTCTGCATGACCAAGTGATTCATCTTATAATGCAAAAGTATCTGTAATTTAGTATCAATATAACCATCAACTTCTCCAACTATGGTAGTCAATAATGTTAAAGCAACAAAAAGTATAAAAGTAATCATCAATGTTTGAAAACGTTCAATACTACTAGTAATAATATTTAACATATTTTGCACCAATAGCATACTAACAATTGGTAAGATTCCTTGAATTATACTAATACCAATCGAGAGCAACAACAATGAAAATCCTGCCTCTTTTACAAGATTGATTGTTTTCATTAAGTTCTTCAGTTGATTTTTAATCATATATAACTTCCTTATCTACCAATAAAGGAGCAAACTAAAAACAGTCTACTCCTCTAAATTTATAAACATATCGGATTATCTAAAACTACAGTAATTATATTAATTAAATTATTTAACAGTTGTTGTAAAACAAACTAATTTCCAACAAGAACCCGGTGTGCAAAGATAGCGACTACCCACAAGTGGTTCATCAGAGTTATTTTTAGTTGTCTTTAAATCTAGGTCGAAATCTTTGATTGTATTTTTCATCTTATATTTCCTCTCTTATTTATATGTCCGATATATTTACGATGTTATTATTTCATCTTAAGTTCAGAATCTGTTCAGAAAAAAAGCATTTGGACAGAAAATTTCTTACAATTTCTGTCCAAATGCTTTAAATTATATCTATTTCTTCTTAATGGATAAAATTGCACTTGCTCCCCCTCTTGCTGGGTTTACCAACTGAAGGTGCCCTCCATGCTTAATAGCAACACCATTAACAAAAGCTAATCCAATTCCGTAATGCTTATTTCCTCTACTATTATCTTCTGTGTAAAACAATTTAGTGCCATTTTTCAAAGTACAATCATTAAACTGGGGACCATTGTTCCATACTTCAAAATAAATGAGAGTTTCCGATTCAGATAATATGATCTCTATTTTCTTATTTGAAGAGGGTGTAAATCTAATTGCATTAACTAGAAGATTAGATATTGCCCGTATCAAATTTTCTTCTTCTCCATAAAAAGAACTGCTTACAAGGTGATTCCCAATAGAAAATTCAACATCGTTTATATTCAAAAGATCATCAACCTCAAAATGTAACTCACTTAGCAGTTCTTCAACAACTATCAACTTTGCTCCTCTATCTTCTGAAAGCATCCGAGTATAGGAAATCAATGAGTCGAAATAGCTCTCAAAAACAGAAATACTATTATCCATTGAAAGAACATAACTTTGTTGACTAGTTGTTAAGGACGTTAATTCTAATAACTCAAGGTTCCCTTTTAAAACAGTTAAAGGTGTCTTTATATCATGAGAGAGAGCAGATATTTGAAATGATAAATCTTGTTTCTCTAATTTTTCTCGATCAATCAAATTTTTCAAACCATCTCCCTTTGTATATAGGGTTGCCAGGATATCATCAAATTCCGTTATTTTAGAAAAGTTTTCTTGTTTAGATAATCTTTCTATCCCCATTTTATTTGCTATTTTCTTTATTTCTTTAAAATTCGAAGAAATTTCTTTCACAAACCTTGTTGAAGCAACCACAATACTAGTTATTATTCCTAACCCTAGAAAATAAAAAGTCAACATATTATATGGAACAGCCCTAAACTTAGGATTAGAAAATTCTGGCATCTCATTATATCTAATAACAATACTATAATCAACATTGTTATAGAAGTCATAATGCACTGTGTCCAAAATTAAGTTATCTTTTTCTTCTACAACTTTTCTGAATAAAGAAAATTCTTTAGGTATGTATTTCCCCTTAATGATTTTATTTACCTTATTATCTAAAATAACATAATCTAGTCCCAAAGATTCCGCATAGTTTGTCAGTTGTTTTATTGTTTTTTTATCTTCAAAATGATATTCCTCTCCAATATTATGGGACGTCACTATATTTAGCCTTAAGAAAGAAAATGAAATTATATAGATTATTAGAATTGTAATAAAAAAACCAGCACAAACTTCAAAAACTACTAACCAGACTCTTTTTTTTATTGAATATTTTTTAGACATCCCACTTATAACCAATCCCACGTACTGTTTTTATTGGATTAATTCCAAAGCTTGCAAATTTCATTCTAATTTGATAAATATACTCTGAAATGGAGTGAAATAATGCTGACGCCTCCTCGTCATAGACCTGTTCATATATCTCTTCTTTTGTAAATACTTTATGGGGATAACGAGATAATAATTCCAAAATATCATATTCCCTAGAAGTTAAAGTTAAAGGGATCTTATCGATGTATAGCATACGTTCCTCTAGATAAATTTCTAGAGGAGGAAAGCTCCTTTTATCTCTTTCAATCTTTAACCTTGCTCTTTCTTCTCTCTTCAAATGAGAATTAACCTTAGCTATAAATTGTTTCAAACTAAACGGTTTAACAATAAAATCATCTCCTCCTACGGTTAAAGCTTGGATAATTTCATCGTCATGAGATAAGGCACTAACAAAAATAATTGGAGAGCATACCTCTTCACGAATTTTATAACAAAATTCTATTCCATTTATATTAGGCATCAGAATATCTAATAGAATTAAATCATACCCCTTAAATTTATCAAATACTATTGGTACTTGTATTTCTTGTAAAGTTGTGACTTGATAATTCTCAATCTCTAAAGCTGTCTTTATAAGTTTTAGAATTTCTTCGTCATCATCAATGGCTAAAATCTTATTCATCATTACTCCTATAATACTATAAGTAACACACAAATTAGTGAGTAACAGCAAAAATTCGATATAAAAGATAAAACGATTTTCTTTTATATTGTACCATAATTACTTTTTTAATACCTTATTTTTAGAATTTTCAATTAAATATTTCTCAATACCGTTATCAAATTTCTATCATAATATTGGTAAAGTTATAATGTCATGAATCTAATGGCTTTTTCTGATTGTCACATGAATCATCAATAATTTATGACCAACCACTTTGTCATCATACTTTCAGATAACTATCCAAGAAGGCACATATCTTGTATATAAGAGGACTCTACTATTTAATTAGTGAGCGTTTTTACGATACCAAATTTCTCTCAATTCCAATTAAACAAGTACAATGTTTTAGAATATAACTACTGACTGGAATTAATGAAGGTGCTGTCAAATATTCCCAAGGTTATGCAAGCCTTGTTTTGATGCTATCAATAATTATGTGTAAAAACTCAAACAGATTGAACTGTACCTCAAAAGTTAGACAGAAAAAATTAATTTTTGAGGGTGTTTTTTATGATGAAAATAGCCTATAAACAGTTCAATCAATCATAACTATCTCCATCTTTCATGTAAATATAAAGGGTTTATGGTACAATGATATTGATATACAAGGAGGTATGCCATGACTCTTGATGTAAATGAAGAAGAATTAACAATTTTAGGAATTTCTTTTGATAATTATTCAGATTTTGATACCGTTTGGTATGCTATCGGATCTTCAATGATTGAAAATTATGAGCCTACTGTTCAGGATGTAATTGATTTAAAAACTTATGTCACTAACAGACGAAAGGAATTGAACATTGGTTAAGAATCAATATGAAGGATATAAGTACATTGACCCTAATAACCAATATACCTATCCAGATTCTACAGTCTTAGTCAATAAACAAAATATTACAAATATCGAAGAAGCTTACCGAAATGAACACTTATTCGTTACTAGAAGGCTTGCAGACTTGCGTTTAGAGCCAATTCAAGTTTATTCCATGAGCGATATTCTAGCCATTCACAACTATTTATTTCAAGATGTTTACGCTTGGGCTGGACAATATCGTAAGGTAAATATCTCTAAAAGCGGTAATCCTTTTATGCCAATACAGTCATTTAATACAGCTGAAACTCATATGAATCATCTGATTCATTCCTATCATCAAACTGCCAACTCCAAAGATGAAATCATTATGCATTTAACAGAAATTCTTGATAATCTTAATTATTTTCATCCCTTTCGAGAGGGTAACGGACGAACTCAACGAGAGGTTATTCGTGCTTTAGCTCTATCAAAAGGTTACTCTGCACAGATACGAGTGGAACAAGATGATGAAGTTTATAATCTCTATATGGACGGAACAGTCCATGAAGACTTAGAAAAGTTAAAAGAATTATTTATCAGAATACTGAGTAAATTGTGAGTTACTTTACTATCTTTCAGTACTACCTTGCCTCTCAAATTAATTCTATATGAACATATGTAATATATTTATGCCTGAGTTTATAAATCAAGGCCACCCTTTCTCATGTAGGGCTAAAGTAAAGACAAACATTCTTTTGATGTTTGTCTTTTTAGCTCTTTTCTACCAAAAAACACCACCCTCAAAAGAGAGTGATGTTACAACTCTTAAGCAATGTCCACATAGCGTCTTGCACCACTATAGGTTACATAAGACAACCAGGTGTGGTCATCGGCTGTAAGGACCTTGTCATAGCGAACGGACATGCCTTTATCATAGTAGGCTAACTCTGGGCTTGCAACGCTTGGTTGAGCCTTGATAGAGCTAGGTTTTGTAAAGGTATAAGTGCCAGTTGCAGCTAGGCTTGGACTTGCTGGTTGAGCAACTGCGGTTGCCTTGCCATCAATAGCAACATAACGGCGGTTGCCTCCATGGCTAACATAAGAGATCCATGTATGACCATCTGCAGTCACCAATCTGTCATAGTTAACTGACATACCAGCATCATAGTAGGCCAACTCTGGACTTGCCACACTTGGTTCTGCTTTAATGCTAGAGCGTTCCTTGAAAGTATAGGTGCCAGATGAAGGTGTACTTGGTTGGACTGGTTGTTCTACAGGTTTAGTTACACTCGTTGGTGCGATAGCCACATAGAAACGATTTCCTGAATAGCTAAGGTAAGAAAGCCATGTATAGCCATCATTATTGACAACCTTGTCATAGTTGACTGACATACCAACATCGTAGTAGCTAACATCAGGGTTGGCTACCAAAGGTTGAGTCTTAATGCCAGAATGAGCGGTAAAGGTGTATGAACCTGAAGCTGGAAGATTGTGGCGAGTTGCATTTTGAACTGGAACAGTTGTGCTAGTGCCTCCGATACCTACCATCTTAC
>OKSV01000173.1_pt1 | contig 48091 bp, 45 predicted proteins | sample 1601261 | NCBI WGS metagenome assembly OKSV01 (sample SAMEA3879560, study PRJEB24766) | human gut metagenome | biome: human-associated habitat; feature: feces | place: USA | collected 1985/1987
CTGCGGGTGCGTATCTGACCGCCGCCCCATAAAGAAACGCGAAAGGAGGACGCGAGGAATTGCAGGACGAAGTAAACGAAAAGACCATAGCCCTTTACATCAAGACCGGGAAGCTGACCGCGCAGACGCTCCAAAAGGCAATGAAAGCCATACTGTCAAAGGGCAAAAAGCAGCTTGCAAAACCGCCACAGGGCAAGCAGAGCTTAAAGCAGCTTATGAAGCAGAACGCGGGCGTTTCCAACATTGAGATTACCGAGGGCAATATCAAAGCCTTTGAGAGTACGGCGAAAAAGTACGGTATCGACTTTGCGCTGAAAAAGGACGCAACGGAAAGCCCGCCCCGCTATCTGGTTTTTTTCAAGGGGCGGGACGCGGACGTGAGGAACGCGGTATATGTTCTTATGCATACATTTGCCCATCTGATGATAAAGCAAATGTCTATGTCATCTGGGTACTCTTCATCTGCTATTAGGGAAAGGATATATTTTGGCGACAAAATGTCCGGGATACTTTTATACACAGGTAGCTCTGACAAAGAAGGATCGCTCGGAGGATTGGTGGAACTTGGAAATATTGATCAGATGACAAACCTCATGAGGGATGCCTTCCAAGAGGCTCTTGTCTGCACAAACGATCCAGAGTGCATGAGTAATTTGCCTGCGGGTAAGAACTCCAATGGTGCTGCCTGCCACTCCTGTTGCATGATTTCAGAAACAGCGTGTGAAAACGGAAATAGAATGCTCGACCGTGGTCTTGTTGTTCCTATTCCAGAGCGCGAGGAATGCTCGTATTTCAAAGAATTGGTGAGTGAGTTATGTCAGGTGGAAATCTAAACAAAGAAATATTCTTGAACACAGTTAAGAGCGATGCGTCAAACGGCACATCAAATGCTAAAGCTATGCTCAAGCGTAGCTGCTCGGAATTATCGGATGCTCACTGTGAAGATATAGTAGCATCAATTCTTGGTGCAATGACAATGTCCGATTCTGACAAAGTGTCTCTCGTTGTTACGGCTCCTCCATCTTTCGCTATAAAAGCAAGGACGACCATGAATGTTGTGCAGTCGATGATTAACGGAGCGGACAGGAATATTCTGATTACGGGCTATTCCTTATCCTCATATTTTTCGGAATTGGTTGATACTATCATTCAAAAAAGCCAGCGAGGAGTTTTTGTAAAGTTCTTTGTCAACGATATAGATAAACAGCCGAGTTTTGATAAAATTCTCCGATACAAAGGTCGCTTTCTTAAAATCTACAATTATCGCCAAGATGACGACAAGATGGCTGCGCTTCACGCGAAGGTTATATCAGTTGACCAGCAGCAAACGCTGATTACTTCTGCGAACCTTTCCTACCACGGACAACAAGGCAACATAGAGCTGGGGACACTGATAGAATCTAAACAAATTGCAAAGCAGATAGATGATATATTTACAAAATTGATATTTACTAAGGACTTTTGCGAAATATAGAATAGCTTATGCTTTTGTGGGAATCAAAATACGGACTTCTTGGATTGATCGTATAATAAAGATCCCATGAAAATAGTACATACTGGGATTCCCTGCGGCGAAAACTAATGGGAGTCTCAGTATGTATTTTTACCTTATTACATCGTTTGTGTTGCCTGAATCAATTCGTACTCTGTAAAACCCACAATCTATGCTTGTGCGGCGAGTAAAAAACAGCGGTCTTAATTTTGCGTTACATTTATTATCGTGGGGTAATTTTGGATAGATGGCGTAAAATCTCTCATGAGTAAAAGTCTCGGTCATACTTTCAATGATTTCAACACTTCACTGTGTATAAGCGCACTTAACATCAAATTCCGCAAGGCAAACAATCTGAAAGCAGTGTTTTCCTGCGGCGAGATATGGCGTTCCGCCTGTGCCTCAAACCAACACTTCCCACTTGCCGTACCGTTTGCCGCTTTCACGGCGGATATAGTTTTTATCTTGCAGCGATTTCATAATTCGCTTGATCGTTGCAATGGATTTTCCGGTTTGTGCTGCAATTTCTTGCTGTTTTATCGCCGGGTTCTTCGTGACCAATTCTAAAACCGCCAATTCTTCTAAAGTACAGTCCAAAGTATCAAATTGACACTTTGAAACTTTGGAATTGGTACTTTGGAGAGCGCTTTCATCCGCAAAATCAATGTGCATATAACGGTTTTTGAGTTCGTGGTTTGTGCCGAGCAGGAGATTTGAGAAAAACAATTCCAAAAACTTTATGGTGGAATGAATGCCTTTTTGCAAATTATTATAGTTTGCCCGGACCAGCGCATTGCGGAAATACCAAGAGTTTTCACGGAACGCATCGTTATTGACGCGGAACCCAAAGGTTTTTATATACTTGATCATAAACACGGCGGTGGCACGGGTATTTCCCTCGCCGAAAGGGTGAATCTGCCAAATATCCGATGCAAACTTTGCAAGGTGCTTTACCGCTGCTTCAACCGACAGCCCCTCATAAGAAAACTGCTTTTCGGTGGCAAAATCATAATCCAGCGTTTCTTTAATGCTGTTCCAATCCGCATAAATTACGGTATCGCCGTTCAGCACCCACTCTTTCTTGGTGATGTTATATTGCCTGATTTGACCGGCGTGGTCGAATACGCCCTCAAACAATCTGCGGTGAATGGTAATCCACTCGGCAGGTGAAAACTGAAACGCTTTTTCTCCCAGCAGCTTCGTTATTCTTGCCGAAACGATATCCGCTTCTTTGGTTTCGTTTTCCGTTTCGGTTCGTGTGGTGCGCTGCTCATAATAACTGTGAATCCGCTTCTGCGCTTCATCAATTGTGATTTTGCCCTCAATGTGCTCCTTTGCGGTGTCCAGCAAATAGGCAGAAGTATTCAGCCCGTCAACCGCCTGCAAGCCGATGGCTGTCTGCCACGCTTCGCTTTTTTCGGCTCTGTCAGGTTCGCCTTGCTTTATATATTCTTCAAGTTCAAATTGCCAATTCTTATCCGGCATATTTGCACCTCATTCCTTGCTTAAATCTTCCGTCTTGAAGGTTGTGTAACCCTCGTAATAATAGCTGTGGTCGATGCCCTTCATATAGACCTCTCGGCTATCCACATCATCGGTGAGTGCGTTTTTCAGAAGGTGTTTGATTTCAATATCTTTTATCGGGCTGCGCTCCATTGCAAGAAGATAATCTTCTTTATCCACCTTGCTCCAATCAATGACCTTATGAAGTTCGGTTTTGAAAATGAGGTCGAGCCAAATGCGGGTGCTGCGCCCGTTGCCCTCCCGAAAGGGGTGGGCGATATTCATTTCCACATACTTCTCGACGATTTCATCAAAAGTAGATTGCGGCATTTTATCAATATTTTCAAGTGGCGCTTCAAGGTACATCAGCGGAGCAAAACGGAAGTTGCCTTTTGAAATGTTTACGGTTCTGAGTTCTCCGGCAAAATCGTAAATTTCATCAAAGAGATACTTATGGATTGCTTTCAGCGCAGAGTATTTTCCCGCTTCCAATTGATCAAGCAACCCGCTATCAAAAAGCTCAAGCGCTTTTTTCTTGCTGATGCGTTCTTCCTCGCGGGCAAGGTCGGCAGAGTTTGTCATCCCCAATTTATTTTCAAGTGCCATAGCGCACCTCCCGATTAATTTACAAGATATTTAAGCACAAAAAACAATCCGACAAGCGCTGCAACAATCAATAACACAATCCATCCAGTGGCTTTCCGCACCTTCTTTTTTGAGGAAACCGGCTGTACAGAATATGTATGTTGCGGCTGTGGAGATTGATAGGGCTGTTTTGGTTTTGCGACAGGCTGAGGTCTTGTTGCCTTTCGGTACATAGCAAGCGGGTCGCTTTGATTCATAATTCTATCGTAAAAGTCGTCAATCCACTGCGCATCGCCGTATTCGCACATATTCTCCTCTGTGCAATTTGGCTCATGGGCAATTTGATTTCGAATCCACCGATAGTGCTTTAATTGTTTCAGGTCATCATTCCAATCAAAAACATAGAACGAGGCAGATGCCAGTCTTGCCATATCGTCAATATAAGCTGAAACGCCATGGTTGCTGTCATAAATTTCATTGCACAACTTTTCAAGTCGTTTATAAGAATTTATAAATCCCATTTTCTCACCGCATTACTTATCCGCCGCAACGCCGGATTTCATCCATGCGTCAACTTCGCTGATTTTGAATTTCCACAGTCTGCCGATTTTAGCGGCGGGCATTTCTCTGCGCTCGATCCAGTCAAGAACGGTGTCACGGCTGACGCCCAAATATTCCATAATTTCTTTCATCGAATACCAGCGCTCAAGGTTGTTGTCCATAGCGGAATCCTCCTAAGCATTATCAATCTTCAGATTTAATTTCATCATCGCAAGTTATTTGAATCTTAATGTTTTCCCGAAAGTCAGATATGGCCTTTTTGACAACTTCCGGATGTAGTTTTGCAAAATGATACATAGCTGCATTCTTTAATGCGCTGTCATCTTCTAATACAAAGTCATTTTGGCTTAAATAATCTCTGAACAGTTGTATTATTACATTAGAATGATGCTCTGTCGCTTCTTGACCTTCATTATCACTCAGTAGCCAGTTAATCAGTGCTTTCTCATTATCGAGTCTCTCTTGAGAATGAGGAGTCTTTGAAAGATATTCGATCATTTTTACGAAAACAAACAACGGGAAATAGTTGCTGAAATTCAGTTTTTGCAATTCTTTTACTGCTTTGAATAAACCTATAAAGCTGTCTGTAAGTTGAATTATCACATCACACAGACCAACATTAGCTAACCCAGTAGCATTAGCTACAGAATATAAGGATTGATTGTCTGTAACAAGAATTGAATTTTCGATATTTTGTACTAATCCCAAAGCTCCACTTTCGATAAGAGTATTACTATTTGAAAACAACTCATCGAACATCACCTCATCTGACCTAAAATCATATGCAATGTCTGCTGACTTTAAATTTATAAAAGTTCTTATCTCGGTTAGATACTTATATCTGTCCCTTTTAGCCTCATCAGACAGTTGCGTCATGCAAGGAGCTCCGTCTACCAAAATCAAACTACCTCTGGAACATTTAGATCCTAAATCGTTTAGAAGTTCGGTTATCTCGCTATCAATTTGGTTTTTTACTTGAACAGGACAAATGAAATTGGGTAATGCAGAAACTCTAGGAAGCATGCCAGACACTGCAAGAAGAACAATTGCATCAAAAGATAACACATATATGTTTTCTTTGTCGTTCGGAATGTGGGACATGTTATTCCGTATTTTTTTAGCGTTACATAAAGCAAGAAATTCGCACGTCTCCAGACAGCTTTTTCCTATCTGATGTGAAAATGCTGACAAAGGCAAGTCGAATCCAAAATTGTTGCATTCTTTTAGTATGGTATCCAACTCTTTGTGATGATCCAACATGATGCTCTTGATTTTATCAAAAGCATCTTCCGGGGTTTCGCTTTGGATTTTAATTGTTTTCTCGTCATCAATGATTTTTGAAAAAGAAAAACCAGATAAATATTTCCACAGTGCAGATATTTCTTCTACTCTATAGCTATCGGATTCAAATTGAACCGTATCACCTGCTTTTGCATAGAGCAAAGATGAAATTGAGGGATCATTACTGCTTAAATGTATACAGTTTGCAAAGTTGTTCGGGTTAATACCTTTTAATACCTTTGGGTCGTGAATAGCAATTTTTATAGTTTTGCAATCAGAAGTTAGAGCACATACAATTCCCGTGCGAATATCTGTGGCATCCGCAAAATCTCTATCCTGGTTCAAGGAAAATAACATACCAATACACTTCGAATTTTCATCCAAAAGAAGCGTCCGTAAATAATATACATTGGCTAATTCTTTTTCCTGAAGTTGCACATATGAAGCGGCAACAAGATATTGAAATTCGGGTTTTGCTATGACCTTGGCTGCGTCCAAATAAGCATCATCTACTACACTGTTTGTGCCATAACGGAGATGCAACATATAATGCAAAGCGGTGAGATCCTTATACAAGTCGTATTCTTTTTGTAAATGCTTCTTCGCTTCTTCGAACTTTCCGGATTTGCTTATCAAAACGGCATAATTGTAATGCAAGGTTTTATAATTACAACCATTTTCAATTAAATACTCATATATTTTTCGTGCCTCAAGTATGTTGCTTATATCCAAAGTCGCTGCTAATTGATTAGCAATAAAAAGCCGAGCATCATTTGCAATTGCCTTTTTATTCACCTCTAAAAGAAGGTCATATCGAGATTCTTTTGAAAGGATCTCTAAATAATAGGGTAGTTGTTCCGCTGGTAATTTGTTTTTGTTTTCGATAATCCACATAAAGTGACATTCTTTGTCTGCACAATCCGCATAATCATAGCAAAGACAATGGTATAAGAAATCATCAGGATAATACTTCCCATATTTAAGCAAATTCTCATACGTCATATTTACATTGGGATTTTTCGTATACAACTGCATAAAGCGACTATCTTTTTTCAACAGATACTTGTGTTCCTCAACAAACTCATATCGAAACACATTGTCCATCATCGATAAATATTTTACCAAAGCGGAATAACTGCGATGTTTATTTGAAAAACTCATCAAATCATCAATATCAATCGCATCAATACGGTTTTTTATTTTGAACATCCAAATTATCTGCTCGATTTTGACCTCTTCTCTTATAAAGGCAGGAATCTCTGATACCAAATGATTGAATTCTTTGGGAGTTAAAAAGACATATTGTAATAATGCTCCCCAAATAAATGTCTGCGCATCAATGTTTAATTGTTTTATGATCTTTTTGCGCTGTGCAAGATAATTATAATCCATATCTTCAGGATTGCTTTCAAAATTCAAATCATCATAAATAGTTTTCCCCACAAGAGAAAAAGCGCTATATATCAATTGATAATAAATCTCATTAAAACGAAAAGACACTTTTTCTCCCTTTTCGTCCATTAAATTATAGATCTCTTTTTGCTTTGCAACACATAGGATGTATTTATAGAGCAACCCTTCTTTACTCTTAGGAAATTCAAAATGAAGATCATTTGCAGATGAACAAATAACTTTCTTTTCTAACTCGTTATTAATTAATAATTCAGCAAGCATTTTCAAATCATCATCAGAACAATACTCTAACAATGTTTTTATGCCATCGCTATAATTGAAAGCTATAAATAATTCTATGAGTTTATCTGCACCGCTCTTAATCGGCAAAGATTTATACTGTTCAATGTGTGAATATATCATGTCATTGGAACAAAACATATCGTAAATAATATGATATCTACAAACGATTTCATCGAACACAGGTGAGATTGTAGACGAATAACACTCTAATGTATTACGCAATAAATCAAAATTTCCGTCCGCAATCATTTGATCTAATAACGACTCAAGACCAACTGTGTCATCTTTTTTTGACTCATAATATTTCTTGAAAAATTCAATATCTGCGTTTGATTCAGCTGCGGCCAGTTCGGCTTTTTGTTTCATATCTTCCAATACTGCAACTGAATATTTTACTTCATCAGTATCAATTAAATGAGCGTGTGTTTGACACATCCAAACACAGTTATCAATTGATTTTCGTTGTTTAGAAGTCATATTAGGAGCGTATCTTTTACCACCGGGAGCTGCTGCACAAATATGAGCTGCCACACCTGTATTTGATACAGCCTCATTATTTTCGAACGAAGGGCCAATAGTGGGTTTACCACAAAAAGCACATCTGTAAGCAGATCTTTTTGCTGCTTTATCTTTTGTAGACGATGAAAAATCATCTCTGTTTGTCCTAGCCATATTTTTTCAGCACCCCTCTACGTATTGCTATAATTCCACACAGTATATTATAACACAACACTTTGAATTTTTCAATGATTAACAGGGGTTTATTCGGGGTTTGCAAGAAAAAATCATAAATCGCACGGCAGAAAAAAGCCTTCTTTCGAAAAAATCGAGAGAAGGCTTTGAAACTATTTCTGTCCGTCTGTGCGTGGCGGGTGATAAAACGGCATTCTTGGTTTTGCGTTATGGCTATTGATGCGGGGCAGGCTTTTAAGCGGGATAGCGTAGAACCGCTCTTTGATAAAATTCCCGTTCATGCCGTCGATGATTTTTGCGGCCTGTTCTGCGTAAGCGCCGGTCATATCAAATTCCGCAAGGCGGACGATCTGAAAGCGATGCTTTCCGGCAGCGGTATACAGAATCTCACCGGCTTTTCCGTCGCCGTAAGGCGTATAGGCGTAGGCGGCTGACTGCACTATTTTCTTGTCTTTTTCTTTTATAATCGTTATAGCCGTTTGCTTTAAGAAAACGCCGTCGCAAAAGCCCATGTCGCAAAGTTTCTTTGCAAATTTTTCGATTGCCGCCTTGCGTTTTTCTCAATGCTTTTTTCTCCCGACGCGCCTTGTTTTAACGCAATCTCCGCATAGGTGCTGGGCTTGAAAACGCCGAAGCAATCAAAACATACACCGAGAGAAAGAGATAAAATTTGTTTTTCCTTAGGTGTGATTTTGTCGGCAGCGGTGCGGAATTTGTCACGGTAAATACTTCGCAGCACTTCCTCGAACAGAGATACGGACGGGTCTTCGATAATTTCGTCCGCAACGGTGCCGTCCGCCGCGTTTCCGTTTTCTTCTGTCGGTATAATGCCGACGGGATATTCGCAAGCCTTGCCGATAGCAACAAGCTCGGCGACCTTCTCCTCAACATAGCTGGTTTCTTTTACGGCAAGCGCAATACGCTCGTCGGCGGAAAGCTCGGGAGCGCTGTTATAAATGCGCATAACCTTACGCAGCTCGGCATACCCGTTTTGCGTCGGCACGGTGCAGGCGTTTTTGGTCGTGCGGATATAATCCAGCTGCCGCATGACCGCCGCTTTTTTCACATACTGCAAAAGCGGAATGGGATCGGCGGCATCATAGCCGAGGAAAGCAAACCACAATGTTTCCAAAAAGATTTGCTTGATGTCCTCGGTGTCATCCGCAGACAGATTATAATGTGCAACGAACCGTTCGGCACGGCTTTGCAGTACCGGCTCATACGCGCGGATGAATGCCTCAAAATATCCTTTATCCCGGCTCTTGATTGCCTCAACAAAATATGCGTTCAGATCATCGAACCGCACGCCGCTTTTATCGCTTTCGGTAAAGGCAGATGCGCGTTCGATTTTTTCTTTGCAGAAATATTTGATACGCAGAATTTCATCGTTGATTTCCCAAAGCCGCAGCTTACCGGAACGGACAGAGGAAAGAATATCGTTCCATATCGTCAGCTCGTGCAGCTGTTTATCCGTAATGCCGCAAAGCAGTTTTTCGGCTGCCTTTTTGTATTCGGCGTTCATACGCGCACCCCCTTTCCAAAGAAAAATGAATTTATTTTTTACCCAGTGCCGCTTTTGCCTCGTTGATCAGGTTCCGTAAAACCATATCCTGCTCATACTGATTTTGCGCGTAATCAAAATCGATCTGTGCTTCTTCATAATGCCGTTTGGCAAGCTCGATTGCCTTATCGCACACATCTATATCGTATTTGGCGGACGGCAGATTTTTATTGGTTTTGTGCTTTTCGTTGCGCAGAGAATCGTATCTCTTTTTCCAAGTCGCATAGCCGAAACCGTCCTTTTTCTTTTGCTTCGGTATATTCAGCTTGTTCTTTGCAACATAGGCGCAGGGAACGCCGTACTCCGGATTGACGGTGCTGCAATACAGCTGCTTATGCGCGGTTTCCATAAAGAAAAATCGGTGACAGATTCCGCATTGCCAGGAGTAATGTCCGGCGGCAAGCCCCTCGAATAGATCGGTAACATAAAAATTGAGCATACGGTCGAAATGAATTCGGCGGCCGAGCATAGCAGAGCCGTTTTTGTTTTCAAGGACAACCGGCGCCATCCAAACGCCAGGCTCAAGTGTAAAATTGTGCGTAATTTCAGTGGCGTTTAGTTCCTCGATCCATTCCGCCACTTCTTCTTTTCCGAAAAATTCTTTTGTAAAACCGGCAAGGAGAACTTTGTCCCGAAATCCGTTCTCGGTGAGGTTTACAAAATACATCATCGCAACCTTATAAAAATTGAAGGTGTCGGCGCAAAGATAAATGTAGGATTTTATGAATTCGGTAAGAACGATAATGTGGTCATGCATAGCCGTGCCTTCGGGAACAAAATTGATATTCGGTATCGGCAGGGAAGAAAAGCTGCGCTGCCACTCTTTGATTTTATCATCACCGAGAAGCAAATCAATATGTTCGTACTCTTTGCTGATATTAAAATACGAAAACGGTTTTATTTTCCCGATAATATCAAGTATTTTTTCTACGGCCTTCCGAATGCTTGTAAACAGCTCATCGCTGTAATTTTCCGCATTCAGTCGGTTATACAAATCATTGAGTTTATCGCCCGTCTTAAAAACGTAGAGCAACTTGTCGGCGGGGATGTTTAATATATCGTGGGTAATGATTCCGAGCGGCAGAGTTTTGCCGCCTAAAGTAAAATCGTCACCTGTAAAGTCAACAGAGAACTTATAAAAATTCGCATCGCCCACAGGCTTTGTTTCAATCAGATTCATGAGCGCCACCTCGTTTCTGTAATCAGTATACCATAAAATCATTTTGCTGTCATCGGAAATTACAAAAATTTCAGAAACGAATTTTTGCGTTCACAGCATTTTATGTGATTTTTCTGTTTTCGGCCATTAGATAGGTAGGAGAGCGAAAGCATCGGTTCCGCCGCTGCTTTTGCTCTTACTTTTTTACAAGGAGATTTCAGTATGGCTGACGAAAAAAACAAAACTCACCGTTATCGACGGTGAAACCTTAATGGACATGAAACTTCCGCCGACAAAGTTTTGTGTCGACACGCTGCTGCCGCAGGGGTTATGCATCCTCGGCGGCGCATCAAAAATCGGTAAATCGTGGTGGGTGCTGGACCTGTGTGTGCGTATTGCAAAGGGCGAACCGATGTGGGAATTGAAAACAGCCGGAGGAACAACGCTGTACCTTTGCTTGGAGGACACCCTGCGCCGCGTGCAGAACCGTCTGCTTTGCATCACCGACGAAGTGCCGCCCAATGCGTTTTTTGCTACCTCTGCCGGAACGCTGTCCGACGGTCTGTGCGAACAGATACGGTATTTTGTGAAAGAGCATCCCGACACGGTTTTTGTTGTCGTGGATACCTTTCAGATCGTGCGCAACAACAGCATCGACACCTCTTACGCAAACGACTATGAGGAAATACGGATATTAAAACAGCTGGCGGACGAGCTCGATATCTGTCTTCTGCTGGTGCATCACCTGCGCAAACAGGGCGACAGCGATCCGTTCAACAAGCTGACCGGCACCACCGGAATCGTAGGTGCAGTGGATACCGCTTTCGTGCTGGACAAGAGCCGCCGCAATGCCGACAGCGCTACCCTCTACTGCACTGGGCGTGATGTGGAGGACCGCCAGCTTGAATTGCGGTTTTCCAAAGAGGAATTTGTTTGGAAAATGCTCGGCGACAGTATGGAGAATCGGGAAATGCTGCTTCCGAAGGAGATGGAGCAGCTGGTCGAATTTATGAAAGTGCAGAAAAATTACAGCGGCAGCAACACGGAGTTTTGCGAGCGGTATAACGAATACGCAGGACAGGCGATATCGGCAAGAGGACTCAAACAGCTGATGAATCTTTGGGAATACCGACTTGCCGATTTCGGCGTGCGTTTTCGCAGTCACCGCAGCAACGGCGCCCGACTGCTGGAAATTGAGTATTCCTTTTCTGCCGGTGACGAAAGTGCCGTTGGTGACGGTTAAATCGGTGTACCCCCAATCGGTTCGTCCCAAGCGTTCCTTTCGTCCCTGTCGGCGGTTTGCAGGCGGTTTGTGCCGCTTTCGGCGGGGAGTAGGGATAAACACCGATGCGAAGGAAACAACGCGAATTCGGGGCGTTTTCGGGAGCGTCGGTTTTACCGATTTCCCGGACTTTGTCCGGGGCAAGCAGAGCGTCCGGCTGTCCTCGCCGGAACGCCTTCATTTACGGGCGGCAGCCCGAACCCACTGAATTTAGAAATGGAGAGTGATAATTATGAGTAAACAAAGACGGCGTGACACCACGCTGACGATTCGGTTGACCAAAGCCGAAAAAAACCGCATCGAACGCAACGCCAAACCCGCCAGGCGCAGCATCACCGACTATCTCGTTTTGCTGTCGCTGGAAACGCCGATTCATGTTGCGGAAGACGTGAAGCCCTTGCTGATCGAGCTCAAACGCATCGGCAACAATCTGAATCAAATTACGGCAAAGATCAACGCCGGCGCGTTTCGGTCATACAACTTTGAAGATATGATCGACGGGCAGAAGATGATCTACGAGCAGTTGCTCAGCATTGCGAGGAAAGTATAATGGCAACGGTAAGTTTTATTCCGGAATCCCGTCAAAGCATCAGCGCAATGAAAGCGGGATCGACTACTGTTTGCAGCAGAAAAAGGTTGCGGACGCAGACAGCGGCCGCCGATTGGTGAGCGGAGTAAACCGCAACGGCGAAAATGCTTTTACGGAATTTATGGCGACCAAGACTGCGCATCACAAAAAATGCGGAATGAATTTTTATCATTATGTGCAGTCTTTTTCGCCGAGCAAAAGTGTGACCGCCGAGCAGGTACACGAAATCGGTTTGGCGTTTGCGAAAAAAGCGTGGCCGGGACATGAGGTGCTGGTGACCACCCACACCGATGTTGCACACCTGCACAACCATTTTGTCATTAACTCCGTGCATTACGAAAACGGAATGAAGCTGCGCCAAAACCCCGGCACGCTGACAAAGCTGCGCTCGCTCAGCGACGACATCTGTTTAGAGCACGGGCTGAGCGTTCTCGAAGCGTATAAAAAAGACGGTGCAAACATTTCCAGCCGCGAGTACCGCGTCGCGGCAAAGGGTGACAGTTGGAAGTTCAAGCTGATGTCCGATATTGATTTTGTGATGAATCGCAGCGGCAGCCGCGCGGATTTTATACGGGAGATGCAGCGGCTCGGCTATGGGGTCACATGGACGGATGAGCGAAAATATATCACTTTCATCTGCCCGAACGGAATGAAGTGCAGAGATATCCGCCTGCACGATGAAAAATATTTGAAAGAGGTATTGGAATATGAATTCACAATCAGAAAACAGCACACAGCAAAACTCGGCAATGGATATGCTGAGGAAGAAAAACGCACGGACACTGTCCGAACTGGAACAGATCCCGTATCAGCCGCAGGTGTATGCGATCCCGATCGAACAGCGCAAGCGGGAGAGCAAACTGCTGGCGGACGCGGTGGAGTTTCAGTCGAGACTGTATCAGATGACCGAACGGCTGGCGACGGCAGAGGAACTGAGCGACCACTGCACCCGGATACAGAATATCGAGGCGGAGTATATGGAAAAGACAGTGCGGGAAGTGGTGACGGAGAACCGCAAGACGGCGGCGCAGATGCAGAACCTCATCGAACAGGCTGGGAAGAATCAAGAGCGGTTTATTTTGAATTGCTCCGAAACCCTTTCAAAGAGTACCGAGACTCTGGACGGCGCGATAGAGAAACTGCGCCGAAAAATATTAAAAATTATGATAGCCACGGCGGTATCGGCGGTGGCGCTGTCGCTGCTGGTCTGCGCGGTATTCTGGAAGCTGGCCGTATAATCGACGGCACTGCCGAGGATCCGGAGTAGCGCCGAAAACGCATTGAGGCGCAGGAAAACGCCTCCAACCTCGGTGCCGTTATCGGGCTTGCGGTCGGAATTCTCACCGCCGTAGCCGACAGCGATGAAGATATGACCGCCGAGGAAAATGACGAGCCTACTATAAAAATGCAGGAGAAAGGAATTGCCTATGACGAAAAAAGAGCACGAAAAAGAATTGCGCTGCTATCCGGCAGTGCTGACCGCTGCGGAAGTTGCCGAGGTCCTGCGGGTCAGCACCAAGACGGTATACAAGCTGATAAAAGAAAAGTCCCTTCCGGCAGTGAAGGTCGGCAGAGAAAACCGTATTGCAAAATCACATTTGATAAATTATCTTCGGCAAATTGATAAGGGAGATTCGAACCCCAAGGTTTATTTAATCGAAAAAACTCAAAATAATGTCTGGACTTGCAAACAGTCTTGTGATATTGTCTGTGTCGGCGCAGAGCCGAAAATCAAAAAAGGAGTGATAATAAATGGGAACACAAAATACACTTGCGGCAAGCGGGCAACCTAAAAAAGGCAGACTGTATGCCGTGATACAGGTAAAAGAAAACGGCAAAGCAAAAGCAGTTTGGCGCTCCCTCGGTTTGCCCGAAGGCACAGGAAAATCCAATGTCAACAAAGCATTCAGGGAGGTGGTGAAAAAGTTTGAAAATGAATATGCCGATGGGCTTGCACGAAATGGCAGACCGTGTTCAGACATTCCCGTGTTCGAATATATGTGTGCATATCTTAAAAAGGTTGAACCAAGCCTTCAAAAAAGCACCTTTCAAAGCTACCATATGATGGTTTACGGAAAAATCAGGCGGTATTTTGAATCGAAACAGCATCTGACCGTCGGCTCGATAACTGCAAAAGATATTGAAAAATTCTATGAGCATCTGTTCGCACAAAATGTGGTTGCCAACACGGTCATACACTATCATGCGATTTTGCACAAAGCCTTTCAGCAGGCGTTCAAGGATGAACTGATTGACGCAAATCCCTTTGACCGAATCGACCGTCCGAAGAAAAACAAATTTCACGGCGAGAATTATTCCGAAGAAGAGCTTGTCACTCTGCTGGAGCTTACACGCTCGGACAGCATCTATCCTGCCATTATGCTCGGCGGCGGGCTTGGTCTTAGAAGAAGCGAAGCGCTGGGTGTGCGGTGGTCGAGAATTGATTGGGACAAGAAAACGGTTCTGCTGGATACAAAAATCATTGAATATAAAGCAAACGGCAAAACGATTATAGAGCCTGTGGAAGAAATGAAAAACAAATCGAGTCGACGAACACTTCCACTGCCTGAACCTGTCCTAGAAATGCTGTCGGAGGAAAAAGAAAAACAGACATTATACCGTAAGATGTTCAAGGGGCGCTACAACCGAAAATATGATGATTTCGTCTGTGTCAATAAGCTTGGCGATCTGATAAGACCGTCTTATGTAACACAGCATTTCAGCGACCTGTTAAAAAAATACGGACTGCGGCATATACGGTTTCACGATCTTCGGCACACCTTTGCGAGCATTCTCATCGGGCAGGATGTACCGCTTATCAATGTGTCAAACTTCCTCGGTCACTCCGATCTGTCCACAACGGCAAATATTTATGCTCACCTTGACAAAGCGAGCAAGCAGGCAAGTGCAGACATTATGACAGACATTTTAAATATGGGAAAAAGTTAAGGCGCCCCACAATGGGGTGCATTTTTCTATAGAGAAAGGATGATTTTATATATGGCTGAGAAAAATTATATGAGCGGATGTCAGATTCGTCAGTATCTGCACATCTCCACACGCAAAATGAAATATTTGATGGATCATAATTATATCCCGCATGAGAATACGGGACACACAACGCATAAGTATCGGGTTCTTATAGAGGATGCGGAAAAATTCAAATTCCGCATGGATAACGAAATAGGCTTTCTCGCAGAGCTGAACGGTATGTTCTCAAACCGCACCGAATGGCAGCCGATACCGTTGATTGAGGTGACAGAGGAAAACTGCAACGCATTCCGTCAGTGGCTCGAAAAGGAATGGGCAGAGCTTCCCGAGGCTTTGCCCACACAAACAGCGGCGGAACTGGTGGGACACAATCCGCAAAGCATACACAAGCTTATAAAAGAAAATGTACTGCCCGGCGTAATAATCGGTGCAGTACAGTACATACCTAAAGCGGAATTTGTCTCCTTTATGGCATCGCCGAAAAAATTAGCCACCACACGCACAGAAAAATATAAAGAACTCATCAAAGCCTTTAAATATAAGCAACGCAGAGAGCACGAAAACGAACAACGCCGATGTAAAAGAAAAATGGAAAGCAGTGATTGCGTTGATTAAGAAAGCGATTTAATATACAAGAAGGTATTGTAACGTAAATTACAATACCTTGTTTTGGCAGTGGACTATAAAAAGATACATCTTTGCTTTCGCAGAGAGTTTTGAATCCTTACAATTAATAGTATAATTCAACAATTTTCTTTTATGTGAAGTTTAATGCTAATAGTTTATAAAAGTATATAAGATTGTTACTTACTTATTATATCTACTAATTTTTGACCGAAGGATGTTCTTTCAAATATTTTTTCTTTAGAATTAACACGTTTTAAAGAAGAACTAAATATTGCAATACCGCCATTACCATCACTTTCAAAAGGCGAATCATTCTGATAATGTTCATTAAACCTACTCCTGTTAAACGTAAAAGTCCTGCGGAAATAATGTTGTTTTTTGTTTTGTTTTTAATAAGGCATTCTAAATCAATTTTAAGAAGTTTATCTATAATTTCAGAGTAAGCACAAAAATCATCCCATGTCAGAATATTATCCAAATATGCTAAGTATAATTTCGCAAGAATATTTGGCTTTTCAAAATCTAAATATCGCTCAATAACTATGGTGATATAAGTTAGTTCTTTATCTCTGTTTTTTCCTGAAAATTTTGCTCGTTGCTTTTCAATTTTATATTCTGATGCGAGTCCCGCATTAAAACTATCTATAAATTTTTGTAACTTTCGTAAAAAAATCGACCTTTTATATTGTCAACGATTTTATATGTTGTAACAGCATATTTTATTATTGGAATTTCTTTTAATATTCCATCGTCCATAAAACTATCCAATACGATTTCAGCAGTATCAATGCTAGTATCTATGGTGTTTTTTGCTATGCTTTCTCCAAATGACTCGGTAATTGAATCTTTATTACTGTTCATATTGACACCTCCATACAATGAACATTTAAACGTAGGTTATCATAATAATTTTTAAAGCAACTTATATCGTTCAGCTGCCTTTGTTATAATATGTGCCTATCCTGTTTATAAAAGTGATTTTATTGATGATTTCCCATCGACTTTATACCAAGAAGTTTTACATATAATTCGGGATTGTCCATTACTACAATTTTTAGTTCGTCTATCACACGTGTAACAATTTGATAGAGCATACCTCTAGCACTGTAATAACTACCATTTACAATTAGTTTTCCATCTTCACTATATTTAAAATTTTTGTCCATAACAAAAACAACTTTTGAAAATTCCTGTCCTATAACGCTATGTGCAGTTTTAGGGCATATAGCAGCCATGTTATCATATGGGTCTGGATTATATTGAGATGTAGTGTATGTAATCGGTGTCCAACCCATAGTTTCCAAAAAGGAAATATATGATTTCAGAACATCAAGATTTTCCATGTATTCTATCGTTACACAGTCATAATTTAAGTTGTCATTGCTTTTTCCTATAGTCATCAAGTTTGTTATAAATGATGCCATTGCTTTGTTAGTGCGAATTTTGTTTGTTAGCTTTTTGTTTGATAATGGAACCGAAGAATAGTTTTTCGATAAGTATTCGCTAAGGTTTAATGTTTCTCCATCACGAAGATATTGCTTTGTATCAAACGAAAACAATATGGGTATTCTTTTTTCAACTGATTTTTCAGTTAACGCTTTTAATTGTCTGCTGCGAATTCTTTGAGATTCATCAACAAAAATAAAATCATAGCCGTCTAAGTTTATATCGCTTTTGTCCTTTGCAATATTACGAATTGAAACTACATCCCAATTATATTCTTGTATCAATTTACAATGCCCATCGTTTAAATTACCACAGTGTATTATTTTAACTTTTTGTCCCAATTCTATTTGTTCTTTTGCAATATCATACATTAAAAGTGTCTTCCCAGTACCCGCATTCGCTGAAATGCAGAAAAATTTAAATGGGCAGATTTTTAATTCTTGTTTAATTTCATCTTTTATGCGTTGTTGTGCACTTGTTAAAAAATATTCTCCGTCAATAAAATGTTCAGTAGCGTTAAATGGCGAAATCAGATAATTTGAAGGTATAAATTCTTTGTCAGGATCGACAGAATAATTTACGGTTTGCTCTTTCATGCTTTGTGCAACTTCTTTTGCAGATATTTTTTGAACTGAGTCATTACAAACATCGTATTTATAAAATCCATCATTTTCTATATAAGTAAATATTCTAATGGATTTTCCTAAGAATTTTAAATAATAATGATTTTCTCTCATTTGTTTTAGAATTTTTTGCTCTTTTTGTGCTACCTTAAGTTCGCTTTTTATTTCGATGTTTAACAAAAATTCCTCTCCAAAACGTAATAAATCCAATTCCTTCCCAATTTGAGCAATGGTATAACTCACGAAGAAACCGTCAAAATGACTAATTAGACATTCGTTATCTGCCATAATAGAACAGAAGGATTGCATATTTCGGATTTCATGTTTTTTCAATGCAGCAAATTGCTTATTGATATCTAAACCGATAGATTCTATTGCTGCATCACCTTGAAACACAGAAATTAAATTTCTAGGTTTCATATAATCACCTTGCGTTTTATATTTTTTTAAATTACTGTATCACATTTTGTGCTGCTTTACAACATTAAAAGGCAATATGTAGTATTTTTGCAATGAACAAACAATGTGTAGCTTTGAGATTTATGCTATAATTCCCCCAAAGGTGTTGATAACATGAATTATCTCAATAAACAAGCCATATTAAAATAAAATCAAATTAGACAGATAGGTTCAAAATTGTAAAGTTCTTTTGTTTAAATCTCTATTTTACATTTTTTCGGTTTGTATATTCATTTTAAATTTGAAAATGGACAAGCTTGCAAACCCGTATAACTGCTGGATTTATAATAAAAACACCATTGCTGTCCAAACCTAAAAAGTTCGGATTACAATGGCGTTTTCATTTGTCAAGCGACTACGAAAAAGATACATTCTCTTTTTTTGCAGAGGGTTTCGAACTCCCGCATCTTACAAGACAATTCAAAAACAAATATTGTTTTTCTTTATCATTCAGCGGAGATACAAGATGTTTTCTTTTGGACATGGGGGTTCGGATCGCAAAGTTTTTTCGTTTTCGATTTTTATTTTATACTTTTTCAGTTTTTCTGTCCAGTTTGAAAGTGCAGCCGAATAGTCTGTGAACCCGCATGAATACAGGGTTTATAACAAAAACACCATTGCTGTCTAAACCACAGGGGTTCAGATTTCAATGGTGTTTTCATATGGCGGAGAGTGAGGGATTCGAACCCTCGGTCCCGTTAGGGATTACCTGATTTCGAGTGTTTTACTCCCAACACACTTTAGTGGATTTTGAGAAAAAATGCCCCATTTTAAGGGAAAAAGCTCTTGTCCGCAAAAAGATGATTTTCTCTCCGCTTCGGCTGTTTCCGACAGTTCGAAATGCGAGAGAACTATCGGAGAGAACTAACCGTACTGCTATCAAACATAATAACCGAAAAAGCCCGTAAAATCAATGGTTTTAAGGAATACGGCAACCAATAAGGTCATTCGATTTCGAATGTGTTATGTGATATGGAAAGTGTTAGAAAGGAGCAGAAAATAATGCAAGAAAAACTACTTTATTTACAGGTAAAATCCGAGCCAAAAGCGGCGAAAAGCGGCAAAAAACCGTGAGTTCGAATGGGTTTCAAAAATGGCTCAAAAAAAGCAAAAAAGAGAGAACTTGGAGAGAACGGAGAGAACTCAGGAGAGAACAAAACCCCTTTTCCCACCTACTTTTCAGGCACTCTCAAAATACTATTGGAGAGAACTTTTACACCTTTCTTCTGCTGTTGACCAAAAAGCGCAAAGAGGTGTAAGTGATGATTACAGAAAAATATTGCAACGAGATTTTGCAGCAATACCCCGAATACATAACCAAAGACCAGATGTACCGTATCTGTCATATCAGCAAAAAGACCTGCTTGTTTTTATTGGAAAGCGGTCTTGTGCCGAACATAGATAGCGGCAAAAAAACACGCCGCTTCAAAATCAAGACGGTTGATGTTATTCAGTATTTGAAAGACAGAGATGATTACCCAGAGCTATTCAAAGCTCCAGACGGCTTTTACAAAGGAAAAGGCGGAGATAAAAAAGCTCCGTCCTTTGACGAGGTGTTCACACAAGAGGATTTAATTCGTATGCGGCAGTATTATGAACGACTGCTAAAAAACAACCCAGATGTTATGTCGGTTGAGCAGGTAGCTCAGTTTACAGGCTACAATAAAAATTCGGTTAGTCGCTGGTGCGGTAAAAAAGAGCTGAAATGCTTTTATATCAAACAGCGTTATCAAATCCCTAAAGAGTATCTATTGGATTTCCTTGTAAGCAGATATTTCATAGGAATTGCCGTGAAGTCTGTCAAGCACCAGAGGTTTAATGAGCAAATACGAAAATTGCGTACAGGCAGCGATGGCACAATGGCGTAATTTCTTAAACATATCTATAATGAAAAATGAAACGGAGGTATTCGTTATGAAAGATAAAACCTACCACGCATATCTGGATAGCCACGAGCGACAGTTGGTAATACATAGCCTTGTAGAGCTGAAAAACAGACTGATACAGGAAGGCAGATACACGGACTGCGTTGATGAGCTGATTTTCAAGGTTGTCAACGCTCCTGTTAAGAAAATGAAAATTGAACATATCTAAGGCACATCACACATAGCCGCTTATTCTTATTCACCTAAGAGTAAGCGGCTTTTTTGCGTTCTCTCACTCTTTTACATAGCCGCCTTGACAAAGCGGCTAAATTTATGCGAAAGGAGGACGCACAAATGTCAAATTGCAAAGTGATTGCTCTGACCAATCAGAAAGGCGGTGTCGGTAAAACGACCACGGCGGTCAATCTGGGCGTAGGTCTGGTACAGCAAGGAAAGAAAGTCCTGCTCATTGATGCTGATGCACAGGCAAATCTCACAATGGCACTCGGCTACAACAGACCTGACGATATACCCATAACGCTCCCCAATATCATAGAGGATATTATTGATGAAAAGCCCTTTGATGCGGAACAATGTATCCTTCACAGTAATGAGGGCGTTGACCTGTTACCATCTACCATTGAGTTAGCAGGGTACGAAGCGGAAATCATCAATGCCAAAAACCGTGAGCGTGTTCTGAAAACCTATGTGAATGAGGTTAAGAAGAATTACGATTATGTGCTTATTGATTGTATGCCTTCGCTTGGAATGTTCCCTATCAATGCTATGGCTGCGGCTGACAGCGTGATTATTCCGACACAACCGCATTTCTTTTCTGCAAAAGGTCTGGAGCAGTTGCTACGCTCAGTATCAAAAGTAAGACGGCAAATCAACCCCAAGCTAAGAATAGACGGTATCTTGATGACTATGGTAATGTCACGCACGAACAGCAGCAAGGAAGTTACAGCATCAATCAAAAGTGCATACGGGCAGAAAATTAAAGTATTTGATGCACAGATACCGTTTGCAATTAGTGTTGTGGACGCTTCCGCAGCAGGCAAAAGCATTTTTGCCTATGACAAAAGAGGCAAGGTAGCCGCCGCTTACGAGCAGTTCTCAAAGGAGGTGACAGAGCTTGGCGAGAAACAACGCTCCCAAAATCGAACTGACCGCTTACGATGACCTTTTTCAGACAGATGAAAGCCGTGCAGAAGCAAAGCTGAGTAAAATCAGAGATATTCCCTTATCGCAGATTGGCGAGTTTCCAGACCACCCGTTCAAGGTTTTAATGGACGAGGATATGCAGCAGCTTGTCGAGAGCATTAAGCGAAACGGCATAATGACCCCTGCTACCGTTCGGCTCAAAGAGGACGGACGGTACGAGCTTGTAAGCGGACACAGAAGAAAAAAGGCTTGCGAGCTTGCAGGGCTTGAAACGCTGAAATGCGAGGTTAAAGAGCTGACCCGTGATGAAGCCATTATTGTAATGGTAGAAAGCAATTTACAGAGGTCAACGATTTTGCCGAGTGAGAAAGCCTTTGCTTATAAAATGCGTCTTGAAGCGATGAACAGGCAGGGACAAAGGACTGATTTAACTTCTGTGCCAATGGCACAGAAGTCCGAAAAAAAGACTTCCCGTGAAAAATTAGGAGAGCTTGTCGGAGAAAGTCAAGACCAAATCCGCCGTTTTATCCGTTTAACTGAGCTTGTTCCCGAAATCCTGCAAATGGTAGATGAAAGGCAGATTGCTTTTCGCCCTGCCGTTGAAATCTCTTATCTGAACGAAGAACAGCAGTACACCTTGCTTGAAGCTATGAGCTACAACGACGCTACCCCGTCGCTTGCACAGGCTATCAAAATGAAGAAGTTTATGCAGGACGGCAAGCTCACAGACGAGGTTATCCAGAGCATTATGGAGGAAGAAAAACCAAATCAAAGGGAAAAGCCTGCTTTCCGTGACGAGAGGATAACCAAACTCATTCCCAAATCTGTTCCAAAAGGACAGGAAGCGGATTTTGTTGTAAAAGCGTTGGAGTTTTACAACCGACACTTAAAGCGAAACAAAGCTCAGGAACGATAGCCGCACACCGAGGGCGAGGTCTGCCCGTTTTCGTGGATAGCCGCTTTTTCGGCTTTCCCCCTCTCCACACCTCACCCCCCTTACTACTACCAAGACTATCCGAAAAGAGAATATATGCAAAACTCTTTGTCTGAAAGATTTTCTACCTTTGAGAGCTTCTGAGGTTTTTCGTATAATGAAGCCGCAAAGGAGGTCTATGCTATGTGAAAAAAGATGATTGCAATGCTTTTTGTGCTGATATTGACATTAAGCGGTTGTGCCGATGTTTCAATAGCCCCCGAAGAAAGTGATAATTATGAGCCTGTAACGGAAACAGAAGCCGCCGAAACAGAAAGCACAGAACGCAGTTCTTTCTCGGAAAGTAAAGAAAGTGAAAGTGCCAAAACGGATACTGAGCTTGAAAGCAATGCCGAAGTTACAGAGTATGAGCCTGTTGAAAGCGAAACTTCCAAACAGAAGGAGCCTGTATCACAAGGGGATAATCAAGCATCTGAAACCCAACCTGCGGTAACGGAAAACAGCTCTGCTCCTGTCGAAAAGCCAGAGAAAACAGAGCCGCCTGCGGAGATACCACCGCAGACAGTCCCCGAAGATACAAAGCCTAAAACCGCCTATGATTATGAATTTGACATTGAAACAGTCAAGGAGAATTGTATCGGCATTGGTCTTGGTATGGGGCTTGCGTTAGACAGCTCATTCACTCCGAGTAATTCTACTTGGTGGAAACCCATAACGGCATCACAGAACAATCAGGGCGAAGCATTAAAGCAGAGCCTTGAACGCTATATCACATTCCATACCGTCGAAAATCTCGGCGCATACGGAATTGATAAAATCACAGCTTTTAATATTTATTGCGAAGCAAGAGGAAACGGCAGCTACTCGATTTATTTCCTCTTTGCGTAAGCGACTATCAGGCTTTTCCCTCTGTTCAAAGACAGAGGGATTTTTTTATGCCAAAAATCAAGAAAGGACGGTTTAACAGCCTATGAAAACGAAATTTACAAAGAAAGGCAGGCGTATCCTGTCGGCGGCTCTCTGCTTGCTGATGATGGTAACAGCTTTGCCGATGTCCGCCTTTGCGTGGACGAGCGAGGAAGGTAAAAGCTGCACATCTTCCTTTGGCGATTACTATGTCGGCTCTGACGGCGAGTATTACCGCAGCAAAGCCCCGTATTCGTTCATTGTTTATGACAGCAACGGCGATATTTCTGTAAGAACGGCGAACGGAGGAACTGCGAAACGGAAATATCTGATGACAGATAACAGTGGGACGCATCAGGTTTACTGCGTGGAGTCTGGCATTGATTTCAATACGGGTAATTCCTATGTGTCCAAAAGCGGAAAGAACAGCTCGTATTTTCAAAACCTGCCGACTGACGCTCAGTTCGGTATTATGATGGCTTTGATGTATGGCTGGCGTGAGGGTAAGTCCTCTCCCGTTGCAGGCACAAACGCAGATGATTACGCTTTTGCGACCCAGACGATTATCTGGGAATATCAGCAGCAGCTCCGCACAAGCCCTGCAAACCGTCAGAGTGCAAACGGGATTGATGGGGACACCTACTACTATTCCCTGAAAGGCAGACCCGCCGAGAAATGCTACGATTGGATTTTGTCGCAGATTTCAAAGCATTATACCATTCCGAGCTTTGCGGCGAGAAGCCAGAGCAATGCGGACACCTACACGCTGAAATATAATCCCGATACGAAGAAATACAGCTTAACGCTTGAGGATACCAACAACACATTGTCCGATATTAAGTTTTCCGCAAGCGGTATTTCCGTAACAAGAAGCGGCAACCAATATACTTTTACGAGCGATAAGATGATTACTTCTCCCGTAACAGTATCAGCACAGAAAAATGTCAACCTCGATTGCGGAGAAATGCTTATCTGGGGCTGCGTTGGTAAGCAGACAATGGTTTCTGGAGCTTCCGACCCCGTATATTTCTATCTTAAAATCGACACGGAAACTTACGGTACAGGTCAGATTAAAAAGACCTCTGAGGACGGTGTTGTGTCTGGCATTAGCTTCAATATTTCTGGAAACGGTGTAAATAAAACCGTTACTACAGGCGCAGACGGAACGGTAGATGTTCAGCTAATGCCGGGAGTTTACACCGTCACAGAGCAGTCCATTGACCGATATGAGCCGCAGAGCGTTCAAAGGGTAACGATTGTAAGCGGTCATACTGCTACCGTAACCTTTAACAACACCTTAAAGCGTGGCAGTCTGGAGATTATCAAAAACTCTGAGGACAATCTTGTGGAGGGTGTGAAGTTCCACCTTTACGGCACATCTCTTAGCGGCTTGCCTGTTGATGAGTACGCTGTGACCGATGGAGACGGCGTGGCAAAATTTGAGAATGTCCTAATCAGCGGCGATACGCCTTACACCGTTGAGGAAGTAGATACGGCTGTTCGCTATGTCGTTCCCGAAAGTCAGACAGCTCCGATTGAATGGGAAAAGGTCACAAGCCGCAGTTTTACGAACATTCTTAAAAAATTCAATGTAACCGTGACGAAATCCGATGTGGAAACAGGCACGGCACAGGGAGATGCTTCTCTTGCAGGTGCAGTTTACGGCATTTATAAAGGTGAAGAACTGATTGACACCTACACTACGGACGATAATGGGCAGTTTACCACCGACTATTATATCTGCGATGATGACTGGACTATCCGAGAAATCAGCCCGTCCGAGGGCTATCTGCTCGATACCACAATTCATCATATCGGCGCAGAGCCAGAGCTTTATACCGTTGAGCGTAACAGCACCGCAAACGATGTAAACGAGCAGATTATCAAGGGCAATATCGCCATTATCAAACACACCGATGACGGAGAAACTCAGATTGAAACACCCGAAACGGGAGCAACCTTTGAAGTTTATTTGAAAGCCGCAGGCAGCTATGACGCAGCAAAGGAAACCGAGCGAGATATACTCACCTGTGATGAAAACGGCTTTGCTCAGACAAAGGATATGCCTTACGGTGTTTATGTCGTAGAGCAGACCTCTGGGTGGGAAGGTCGAGAGCTGATGAAGCCTTTTGAGGTGTTTATCAGCAAGGACGGTCAGACCTACCGCTATCTTATCAATAACGCTAATTTTGAAAGCTATATCAAAATCGTAAAGAAAGATGCGGAAACAGGCAATACCATTCCGTATGCAGGCGCAGGCTTCCAGATTTATGACCCTAACGGTGAGCTTGTGACAATGACTTTCACTTATCCCGAAGTGACGACCATTGACACCTTTTATACCACAGCGGACGGCGACCTCATTACGCCGCAGACTTTGGAATACGGAAAGGGATACTCCATTGTTGAGGTACAAGCCCCGTATGGCTATGTTCTGAACTCCGAGCCTGTCTATTTTGATGTAACGCAGGACGGCTCTGCCGAAGAAAGCGGCATTACGGTCATTGAGGTAGTTCGCTCCAATATGGCGCAGAAAGGCACAATTACCGTTTCCAAATCTGGCGAAGTGTTCACTTCCGTTTCTGAGAATAACGGAATGTATCAGCCTGTATTTGCAGTACAGGGGCTTGAAGGTGCGGTTTATGAGATTACCGCCGCCGAGGATATTTATACTCTGGACGGAACGCTGAGAGCTTCTAAGGGCGAGGTTGTTGACACCATTACCACAGGCACGGACGGAACTGCAAAATCCAAAGAGCTGTATCTGGGTAAATATGAGGTCAAGGAAATCACAGCTCCTTACGGAATGGTGCTGAATGACGAAATTCACGCTGTCGAGCTTGTGTATGCAGGTCAGAATGTTGCTGTTACCGAAACCGAAACGAGCTTTTACAATGAAAGGCAGCGTGTGGAAATTGACCTTGTAAAGAGCCTTGAAACAGACGAAGCCTACGGTGTTGGCAATAACGGCGAAATCTTTGATGTAACCTTTGGACTGTATGCAGAAGCAGACCTTACCGCCGCAGACGGTACAGTTATCCCCGCCGATGGTCTGATTGAGATTATTTCTCTGGACGAAAACGGCAAAGGAACGGTCAATAGCGACCTTCCGTTCGGCAGCTACTATGTAAAAGAGCTGTCAACCAACTCCGCTTATGTGCTGAACGAGCAGAAATACCCTATCCACTTTGAGTACGCAGGTCAGGACACGGCGGTTGTTCATCTTTTTGCAAATGACGGCGAAGCCATTGAGAATGAAATCATTTACGGCTCGGTAAGCGGTCTGAAATCCGATGAGGACGGAAAGGCTCTGGGCGGTGCGGTTATCGGTATCTTTAAGACAGGTACAGAGGAGTTTACAAAAGAAAATGCTATCCAGACTACCACATCAGCCGATGATGGTAGTTTTTCTTTTGAAAAAGTACCGTATGGCACTTGGGTAATCCGTGAAATCGAAAGCCCCACAGGTTTTGTACTCTCCGAGGAAGAAATCGCCGTAACTGTCGGCAAAGTTGATGGGGTCGTGGAAATCGAGCTTGTGAACTACTTTATCAAGGGAAATATCGAACTGACTAAGGTTGATGCAGATTATCCCGACAATAAGCTCACAGGTGCGGTCTTTGAGGTGTATGCCGATACAAACGGCAACGGCGAATTTGATAAAGACGATGAGCTGTGCGGCGAAATGACTGAGCTTGAGGGCGGCGTTTATCAAATGACTGAGCTGCGCTACGGCAAGTATTTCGTCCGTGAAAAAACAGCTCCAGACGGCTTTGTGCTTGATGAAGGCGTGTACGGCGTTTCCATCGAGGAAAACGGCAAGACCTATACCGTAGAAAACAAAGCAGGCGTTGGTTTTATCAATGAGGCGCAGAAAGGCTCTCTCAAAATCGTCAAGACTTCTTCTGACGGTAAAGTTGAGGGCTTCTCTTTCCGTGTGACAAGTGCGGACGGCTACGACCAGACTTTTAAGACCGACAAGAACGGAGAAATCTTTATTGAGGGCTTGCGTATCGGAGAGTACACCGTGTCCGAAGTCAGCGACTCGGCTTCCGCAGGATATATCCTTCCCGCCGACAAACAGGCAACGGTCAAAACGGGGGCTACTACCATTGTTGAGATGCACAACGAGTTCAGAGATACGCCCAAAACAGGCGATGACTTTAATCTGGGCTTGTGGGTAAGCCTTGCGGCTGCTTCCGTTATCGGCGCAGGCGTTCTCGGTTTTGTCGGCTTCAAGAAAAAGAAAAAGGAGGACTAATTGATGGACGCTAAAACCATTATCGCTATTGTGCTTGTCGTGTTCATCGTCGGTGCGGCAATATGGCTTAACATCCGAAACAGAAAGAAGAAATAACCCGATTTTACAGATGGGGGCGGCTTATCAGAGTAAGCCGCCCTCTTCCTATATATGGAGGCAATCTATGAAAAACCTGAAAACCATTGAGAGTAAAGTAAAGGCTATTCTGCAAAAGAACGAGGAAGCCAGAAACGATGATATGACCCTTTATCTGATTGTGTGCAACACCTGTTTGAAAGATGCAGGAGCAATGTCTTTTGCAGAGGTAATGGAACAGTATAAATATCTGGGTCTGCCGAGCTTTGAGAGTGTGGGAAGAACACGCCGCAAGCTGCAAGCAAAATATCCAGAGCTTGCGGGAAACACCCGTGTAAGGCGGCTTCGTGCCGAGGGCGAAAAGGCATACCGCAAATACGCTAAGGAATGAGGTGTGAAATGGAAGAAAAACGCATAAACAGCGGTTATGAAATCATCGAAAGCTGTACTATCGGGAACAACGAGCTTGTCATCGGTCATAACGCCAAAGCCCCCAACCCGTATGTGTGTTGGTACTGCAAGGACGGCTCGGATTATTTTTGGGGATATTACTGCAATCAGTTATCGGAAGCGAGGGAAAAACTGAATGAACGCTACCAAAGAGAGTGCCGTATGCCCTATAACCAGCCCGATAAAAAGCAGAAAAGCCGTGATGACCGTGAGCGATAAACGAAAATATGACTGCACGACCTGTCCCTATCCCCGATATAAGGACGGGTCTGTTATTTTCTGCGATGTCTGTATCCGCAGGATTTTAGACGAACAGAAAGAGAAAAAACGAAAGGAGCAATCGAATGCGTGAAGAAAAACGAATGCTCGGCAATTATGAGGTCGTGAACAGCATTTATATTGGCGACAAAGAGGTTGTTTTCGGCGTGGATAAAAGCGATAAATACCCTTTTCTTGTAAGCTACTGCGACTGCCATAATCCGCTTGGTGTGCCGTGGACAACAGAAAGCATTGGTTGTGACGATTATCTGGAAGCGATGGAGTTTTTCATTCAGCGAGTACAGTCCCAGATAGAGCAAACCAAATCCGAGTTATCCAAATTTGCTTTTGACAATACCGTATTCACGAAAGAGCATTGTATTCCAGACAAACGCAGCAGCAGTATTGTCGGCAAGGTTGTCGTTATCAATGCAGAGCCGAAACGGTATGAATATCAGCACCCTGCTTTTCAGCTTGTTTTAGCGGAGGGCGGCAATGGCGCAACAGGCGGCAGAGGTAACGCTGTCTTTGGTACTTGCCTTGCCACCGGCGAAAAATCCAGATGGGAACGGTACGATGTGTTGGGAGAAATCAAGCCAGAATGTATGCCTGATTGGGCAAAGGAAGCTCTTGCAAAAATCAAGGCGCAGCAAAAAGAAAACAAACAGAAAGATTTAGAACGATAAGGAGGTTTTGAGAATGGCACTCAATCAAAAGGCAATCAAGGTGCTTGGTAAGGTCTTTGAAGCAGGCTTTACCGATGAAAAGTCGATTGCCGCTATGACTATGGACGATATTCTTGCAATACAGGGCGTTACCATAGCCGACATCGGTATTATCAATGAGCTGCAAAAGAGTATCAAGGCAAACAAGGTCATTTCCTTTTTCGGAGGTAACGCAGAATGAGTACAGAGCTTATCAACCGTATTACCGTCAAAAAAGACGGTGTATATCTGTCCTCACACAGCTCCAATGATACCGAGCCTTTTCACGCTTGGCGGTGTAAGAGCCTTTCTGAAATCTACGCCGCCGAGGGACAGGCAGGACTTGACCGTGAGATAATCGGTATGCTGTATGAATACGCACAGCTCCGTGGCAGTCATAAAAGCCTTGACCGTTACCGCTATGCGATGGAAAGCCCTGCTGCTCACGCCATCTATAAAAAATATACCGACCAAATTGACGACAAATACGAACAGATGGATAAAGCGGATAAGGACAGCGTATGGTACAAGCCGACAGAAAAAGCAAAGGAATACCGAGCCTTTGAGCGTGAAATGCGTCACAAAATGTATTCTGAAATTGCCGAGCGATGCGGCGAGTATGACCGTAAACACAAAAACCGAGATTTGGAACGATAAGGAGGTGTGCGAAGATTGGCTGCGAAGTATCAGCTAATTACAGAGCTGTATCGGCGCACAGGCGTGGCGGTTGCTAAAAATCCGCAGGCGTGGCAGAGCTTTTTATCTGCCGCTTGCCGCAACTATAAATGCCGATTTGATGAACAGCTCTTGATTTACGCTCAACGCCCTGACGCCGTTGCGGTAGCACAGCTTGAAACTTGGAATAAGCAGTTTAAGCGTTGGGTAAACAAAGACAGCAAAGGCATTGCGGTGTTCGACCCGAAAGGTCGCAGAAATACGCTGAAATACTATTTTGATATATCCGATACGCACGAGGGTTATTACGGCAGCCGCCCTGTTCCGATATGGCAGATGAGTGAGCGATACGAGCAGGCAGTTATTGAACGGCTTTCCGACAGATTTGGCGATGTGGAAAGCACCGACCTTGCTTCAGTGCTGATGGAAACAGCAAAGAACGCAGTTGAGGACAATTTGCAGGACTATATGCCGCAGCTCAAATCTTGCACGAAGGACAGTTTTTTAGAGGAGCTTGACGAATATAATATCGAGGTCATTTACAGGCAGCTTGCGGTCAACAGCGTAGCATATATGCTGATGAGCCGTTGCGGTGTTGATACCGAAGCGGTATTTGAGCGTGAGGATTTTGCGGAAATCATTAACTTTAATACACCCGCCACTATCAATGCTCTCGGTATTGCGACAAGCGATATTTCCGAAATGGCACTCAGGGAAATCTCTCAGACTATCCGAGATGTGCAAATTGCGGACAAACGCCCAAATCGCACCTTTGCGCCGCAATCTCAAACACGCTATGATGTAGGCAGAGAACAAGCCGAAAGGAGTAATCATAATGAGCGAAATCACTTACACCAAACAAGGGGATTATCTTATTCCCGACCTGACATTACCGACAGAGCCAGAAATTCAGATTGGCAGATACGCTTTGATGCACAGGGATTATCTGGAACAGCACAAACGAGTGACCTACCTCAATCTGCTGACATCGGGCGAGCTGAACAAACATCTTTACGAGGTGGAACAGACGGCTCTTACGAGGCTGGAGCTTCTGACAAAACAGCTTTGCAAGGAGCAGGGCGTGACGGAGGAACTGAAAGAAAAAGCACCGATGCAATGGGTCGGGCTGATGAACAATATCCGCAGTCAAGCGGAGGAAACGATACTGAACGAGCTGATTTACAGCTAAATGTCGCTGACGAACAGCAGGTCACGGTCAATCTCCCCACCGTAGAAGAACAGATTGAAATGTTAGCTGAAGCAGAGGACGAAAAATCCTCTGCTTTTGTCATTTCTCAGGAAGATATTGACTCTGTTCTCCAAAGAGGAAGCGGCTTTCAGAATGGTAAATACCGTATCTATCGTCAATTTCAAAAGAATGAGGACGGCAAAGGCAATATTGATTTTCTCAAAAAAGAGTACGGCACAGGCGGCGGTACGCACTATTTCCCAGACGGTACGCAGGGACACACTTGGCACGACGGGAAAGGCATTGCGATTGAAAAGTACGGCTCATCTGCAAAACCCGACCTTGTTCTTTCTTGGGCAAAGGTAGAAAAACGGCTGTGTGAGCTGATAAAGAATGACCGCTACCTGAATGAAAAGGAAAAAGACCACTACGCCGATTATCTCGAAAGTGAGGAAGCTCCGCAGTACGAAATCGACACGCAAAGGAAAATGGCAAGGCAGCGTTTCATCGACGCAAACCGTGACCTTCCGCCTGCCGATAAGAGAGATACCCTTGCTTTGCGGCTGTCCGATTTTATCCGTGATTTAGACGGTTACGAGAAAGACCAGCTTGAAAATGTGGAGCGTACCGACCTTACAGATGTGACCGCCGAACAAATGGAACAGCATTTAGGCAACCCCGCTACTGTTCAGCAGCTCATTGATTTTCTTGCTTTGGTACAGGGAAAGACCGCCGATGTTTACAGCCGCAGCAATGCGTGGCGGTTTTCACAGGAGCTTATGGAGCTGTATCCTCTCCGCTATGTCTATCACGAGGACGATGTTGTATATATCGGGGCAGACAAATATGAGATTGCGGCGTTTGATGAAAATGCCGTTTCTCTGCGTAATCCCGACTTTCCATTGTTCGGCAAGGAACTCAGCCGAGCTGATTTTGAGGAAAAGTTAAAGGAAAACCCTGCTAACGACCATTTGAAAGTAGTCGTTACCGAAAAGCAGAGTGTTCAAACACCGTCCGAAGAAAAGCCAGACAGCATAAAGTTCTCTATCGGTTTTTCGGAACACCCCGCCTTTTATGACAGGCAGTTTAATGACCGATATACCGATTTGAGCTTTGCTCTGGGTAACTATCTTCTCGGCGTTCTGGACGAAAAGCAGCATAGAGAGCGTGAAAGCAAGGATAATGTCGGTTGGTATCATAAGACCGATTTTGAGATTACCGCTACTATCGGCGGCGAAGATTTCCATTATGAAGGACGGTTTGATATTGGCGACGGCGAGGGCGACCTTATCTCCCATATCAAAAACTTTTACGAATACTCTCTGTCCCCGAATTGCCCGTTTATTCCCGAATGGAAGAAACAGGGCGAGGATTATTACCGTGAACAAATAGAAAGCCTGCAATGGGGACGAGATGTATTTGTACCTTATCTGGAGCAGCATAAAACGCTCACCCCAGAGGACGAAAAGCTCTATACGGAGATTATGGCAACGGAAAGCGATTGGTTTGTCCCTGTTGAGGAGGAAAAGCAAACTCCGCATTATACCGTAGAACTGACTTCCGATGCCTTTGCCGACCCGTTTATCATACGAGATAACACCGTACCATACGGAGAGGACGGGCAATATTACGATGTGGACGGCATTTACCAGACCTTTGAAACCGAGGAAGAAGCGCAGGAATATGCCGACACCTTGAATAGTGCCGAAAACATCGTCAAGTTGTTCGCCCAGAAAGATGAGGAACGAAGCCAGCAGGAACAGCCCGATATACAGGATAACTCTGACCTCATTGGCAAGGAAATCCTTATTGATAACCGCCGCTATGTCATTGAAAGTATCAGCGAAATAAGCGGCGATGTGTCAATGCGGGATATGACCTTTGCAAATGCCGTGGGTTTTCCCATAAACCGTGTTGAGAAAGTCGGCTATGTCCGCAGCCTGCTCAGTAAGGCACAGGAAGAAAAACAACCCGAAAAGGCTGTATCTCCTGCCCCTGTTCCCTCAGAGCCACGGCACAATTACCGCATTACCGAGGATACTTTGGGGGTCGGCGGCGCAAAAGAAAAGTTCCGTAATAATATGGCGGCTATCAATCTCTTGCACGAGTTGGAGCTTGAAAACCGACTTGCCACGCCCGAAGAACAGGAAATCCTTTCAAAGTATGTCGGTTGGGGCGGTCTGTCTATGGCGTTTGATGAAAACAATGCGGCGTGGGCTGATGAGTTCAAAGAGCTGTATGCAAGTCTTTCCCCAGAAGAATACCGTGCGGCAATGGAGTCCACCCTGACAGCGTTTTATACGCCGCCTGTTGTAATCAAAGGTATGTATGAAGCTCTTGAGCGTTTGGGATTTTCCGAGGGCAGTATTTTAGAGCCGTCCTGTGGAACGGGCAATTTCTTCGGTCTGCTTCCCGATGCGATGGCAGGCTCGAAGCTCCACGGTGTGGAAATCGACCCCCTTACGGGAAAAATCGCAAAGCAGCTCTACCAGAAAGCGAATATCTCCGTGCAGGGCTTTGAAGAAACAAAGCTCCCAGACGACCACTTCGATGTGGTTATCGGTAATGTGCCGTTTGGAGATTTCAAGGTCAACGACAGCCGTTACAACGCTCAGAAGTTTCTCATTCACGATTACTTTTTTGCAAAGGCTCTTGATAAAGTTCGTGCAGGCGGTGTTGTTGTGTTCATTACCTCTAAGGGAACAATGGATAAGGCAAGTCCTGAAATACGCAAGTATATTGCCCAGAGAGCCGAACTGCTCGGAGCTATCCGACTGCCTGACAACACCTTCCGAGCAAATGCAGGCACAGAGGTTACGAGCGACATTCTCTTTTTGCAGAAGCGTAACCGAGTGATTGACACAGAGCCAGATTGGGTACACCTTGATACCGATGAGAACGGTATTACGATGAACAGCTATTTTGTGCAGCACCCAGAGATGATTTTAGGCGAGATGAAAATGGAAAGCACACGCTTTGGTTTTGACTCCGCCTGCAAAGCCTATCAGGATATACCTTTGTCGGAGCTGCTTCATAACGCTGTTCAGAACATTCAGGGAGAAATCCCAGAGTACGAAAACGAGCTTGATGAAATTTCTGACGGGCAGGACGCTTCTATTCCCGCCGACCCGAATGTGCGAAACTTCTCGTATGCGTTGGTGGACGGCAAGGTTTATTTCAGAGAAAATGACCGTATGACCCCTGCGGCGGCGTCTGTTACCGCAGAAAACCGTATCAAGGGACTAATCCAAATCCGTGATTGTGTGCGAAAGCTCATTGAGTACCAAACAGAGGACTATCCAGAGGAATTGATACACACCGAACAGGAAAACCTCAATCGTTTGTATGACAGCTTTACGCAGAAATACGGGCTTATTAACAGCCGAGGGAATTACCTTGCTTTTGCATCGGACGAGAGCTACTTCCTTTTGTGTTCTCTGGAGGTGCTTGACGATGAGGGCAACTTCAAAAGAAAAGCGGATATGTTTACGAAAAGGACGATAAAGCCCCACCGTGAAATCACTTCCGTTGAAACCGCAAGCGAAGCCCTTGCCCTTTCTATCGGCGAAAAAGCCCGTGTTGACCTGCCCTATATGGAACAGCTTACAGGCAAACCGAAAGAAGAAATCATTAAGGACTTGCAGGGCGTTATCTTCCGTATCCCCGCAACCGAGCCTGCTCAGTATGTAACTGCCGATGAGTATTTGTCTGGCAATGTAAGAGCAAAACTCATAACCGCCGAAGCCGCAGCAAAGGAAAATCCAGAGTTTGCGGTCAACGCACAGGCATTAAAGCAGGTCATACCGCAAGACTTGTCGGCGGCTGAAATCTCCGTCCGTCTGGGTACGACTTGGATACCGCAGGAGGATATTCAGAGGTTTGTAATGGAGCTTTTAACTCCGTCAAGTTATGCGGAGAGCCGTATAAAAGTAAGATACACCCCGATTAACGGCGATTGGTTTATTGAGAATAAGAGTTCCGATTACGGAAATGTAAAGGCGGACAGCACCTACGGTACAAAGAGGGCTTCCGCCTATCGTATTATTGAGGATACTCTAAATCTCCGTGATACCCGTATTTTTGATTATGTGTATGACGAGAATGGAAACAAAAAAGCCGTATTCAACGCAAAGGAAACCACGGCGGCACAGGCAAAACAGGAAGCAATCAAACAGGCGTTTCAGGACTGGATATGGAAAGACCCAGAACGGAGAAACCGCCTTGTCAGGTATTACAATGATACTTTTAATTCCGTCCGCCCCCGTGAGTATGATGGAAGTCATATTACTTTCGGCGGCATCAGTCCAGAAATAACCCTGAGACCGCACCAAGTAAACGCTATCGCTCATATCCTCTACGGCGGCAATACGCTCCTTGCCCACAAAGTGGGTGCGGGAAAAACTTTTGAAATGGTAGCCGCCGCACAGGAAAGCAAGCGGCTCGGACTTTGCAATAAAGCGATGTTCGTTGTTCCAAATCACCTTGTCGGTCAATGGGCTTCTGAGTATCTGCGTCTGTATCCGAGCGCCAATATCCTTGTGACACGAAAGCAGGATTTTGAAACGGGAAACCGCAAAAAGTTTTGTTCCCGTATTACCACAGGCGATTACGATGCGGTCATTATCGGACATTCGCAATTTGAAAAAATCCCGATGAGCATTGAACGGCAACGGGAACAGCTCGAACAGCAGCTCGATGATATTGAGCGTGGCATTGATGATGTGCAGGCAAGCAAAGGAGAACAGTTCACGGTCAAGCAGCTTATGAAAACCCGAAAAGGGATAAAAGCAAAGCTCGACAAGCTCAACGATACCAAGCGCAAGGATACGGTAATCGACTTTGAACAGCTCGGAATTGACAGGCTCTTTATTGATGAGAGCCATTTTTACAAGAACTTGTACCTCTACACGAAAATGCGGAATGTCGGCGGCATTGCCCAGACCGAAGCTCAAAAATCAAGCGACCTGTTTATGAAATGCCGTTATCTGGACGAAATCACAGGCAACCGAGGAACAGTATTCGCAACAGGTACGCCTATCAGCAATTCAATGGTAGAGCTGTATTCTGTTCAACGGTATTTGCAGTATGATACCTTACTGCGAAATGGCTTGCAGCATTTTGACAGTTGGGCTTCTACCTTTGGAGAAACCGTAACGGCTTTGGAGCTTGCCCCAGAGGGGACAAACTACCGAGCCAAGACACGCTTTGCCAAGTTTTTTAATCTGCCAGAGCTGATGTTGATGTTCCGTGAGGTGGCGGATATACAGACCGCCGATATGTTAAAGCTCCCTGTGCCAAAGGTCAATTACCACAATATCAAGACCAAGCCGAGCGAGATACAAAGCGAAATGGTAGCTTCTCTTGCAAAGCGAGCCGAGAAAGTACGGTCAAGAGAAGTAGAGCCGAATGTTGATAATATGCTCAAAATCACGAATGACGGGCGCAAACTTGCTCTCGACCAGCGAATGATTGACCCGATGCTGCCTGATGACCCGAACAGCAAAGTCAACGCCTGTATCGACAATGTGTACCGTATCTGGGAGGAATACGCCGATATAAAAGCTGCACAGCTTGTGTTCTGCGACCTCTCCACTCCGAAGAATGACGGCACTTTCAATGTCTATGACGATATGCGTGAGAAACTGGTTGCCCGTGGCATTCCCGCCGAGCAGATACGGTTTATTCACGAAGCGACCACAGACGCCCAGAAAAAAGAGCTGTTCGCAAAGGTGCGAAGCGGCGAAGTCCGTGTATTGTTAGGCTCTACCCCCAAAATGGGCGCAGGCACGAATGTTCAGGACAGGCTCATCGCCATTCACAATTTGGACTGTCCGTGGCGACCGAGCGACCTTGAACAACGGCAAGGGCGGATTGAAAGACAGGGAAATATGTTCCCAGAGGTTGAGGTTTACCGCTATGTAACCGAGCAGACCTTTGACGCTTATCTCTATCAGTTGGTGGAAAGCAAGCAGAAATTCATATCCCAGATAATGACGAGCAAAAGCCCTGTCCGTTCTGCCGAAGATGTGGACGAGGTTGCTTTGTCTTTTGCGGAGGTCAAAATGCTTGCCACAGGTGATGAGCGTTTTAAGGAAAAAATGGACTTGGATATTCAGGTTTCCAAGCTCAAAGTGTTGAAACAGAGCTATTTATCCGAGCATTACGACCTTGAGGACAGGATACTCAAACACTTCCCTCAGACAATTGCGGAGTATGAACAGCGTATCGTCTGCTATGAAGCTGACGCAGTTCTTGCCGAACAGCACAAACCACAGGGCGAGGAAAAGTTCTTCCCGATGACCCTGCGTGGTATCAGCTATACCGAAAAAGCCGCCGCAGGTGAAATGCTCCTTGCAATTTGCAAGGAATATCCCTTGTCCGCACCTACCGAAATCGGCTCTTATCGTGGTTTCAAAATGGAGGTTTTCTATGATGCGTTGGGTACGCATTACTGCCTTAACCTCTGCGGGAAAGCAAAGTATAAGGTGGAATTAGGCTCTGACCCTCTGGGAAACCTGACCCGAATTGAAAACGAGCTTGCCAAGCTCCCTGCCCGATTGGAAGCTGCAAAAACCAAACGGGCGGAAACTATCGCACAGCTTGAAACCGCAAAAGTCGAGGTGCAAAAGCCTTTTACCTTTGAGGAGGAGCTGAAAGAAAAATCGGAACGGCTGAACGCTCTCAATATCGAGCTAAATCTGGATAAGAAAGACCCTGCCGTCCTTGATGCAGAGACAGAACAAGCCGAGGAACAGCCCGAAAGAAAATGTGCAAATCGTGAGAGATAATTAGATTTCCACATTTGAGTACCGCTTTTCGGAGATGTATAATAGGACTGTGAAATGAAAACGGAGGTGGTTAGATGGCAAAAGAATTAAACTTCAGCACATTTCTTGATGAATACAATGCGGATTTTTTCGATTATCTCAGCAAAACAAGCACGGCTTGTCATTCCGAAACAAGGTATAAAGAGCTGACGGAACAGATAAAAACGCTCTATGAACAATATCCTAATGTGAGGAAAGTCCTTGATGTGGATAGACCTTGTGAGCTGTCTGCGGAGGATTGCACCGCTTTGGTGGAGGTGCTGAAATATAAAAACGAAATGGCAAATTTAGAGCTGAAAGAGGTTTATTTCAAAGGCTGTATTGATTGCGTCAGCTACCTTAAAAAGCTAAGTATTCTCTAATCCATTGCGGCATTGGCGTAAAGCTGATGCCGCTTTTACATAGCCGAGAGGTTTTCTTAATCGAAAATCCCTCGGCTAATTTTATTGTAAAGGAGGTGCAGGATTGAATTATCAGAATTACAGACAGAAACTTAACCAACAGTTAAATGACAAAGTGCAACAGGAACTTTCTGCTTTTCAGAAAGAAATGTTAAGCAAATCGCCACAGGAGATTTTTGACGCAGCGTATCAAATTACCATTAAAAATGATATTGCAGAGTGTATTCTTAACGCAAATTATTCTCCGCAAGCGGTAAAAGCCTTACTGAAATCGCCTGATTTATTGCAGGATATTTATGAGGAATGGCTCGAAACAGACTATTCTCATACGGAAGAATTAAGCTGCACAGTAACGGATTTTAAGAATTATATGATTAAGACGGAGAAGTTGCTGTCTGGGAAAGAGAGGTAACGCCTATTGAGAACTAATCGACCCTATGTGCAGATTGACCCTGCCGTGATTGAGCAGGCACGGCAAATGGACTTGCTATCCTATCTGCAACGGTATGAGCCGAACAACCTGAAGCGTGTGGCAAGCAATGTGTATTGTACCAAAGAACACGACAGCTTGAAGATTTCCAATGGCAAATGGTATTGGTGGTCGAGAGGTTTCGGCGGCGTTTCTGCCCTTGATTATCTAATCAAAGTTAAGGAATACAGCTTTGTAGAAGCCGTAGAACAGCTCACGGGTATCACGGCGGATTGGAAGCCGCCGCCTGTCCCTACTCCTAAAGATGAGCTGAAGGAACTGCTTTTACCGCCGAAGAATAAGGACTGTAACCGAGTGACCGAGTACCTTTTCGGGCGTGGGATTGACCTTTCAATCATACAGGACTGTATTACAGACGGTACGATTTTTGAAAGCTCCAAGTATCACAATGTCGTGTTTATCGGCAAGGACGAAAGCGGAACACCCAAGTATGCCGCCTACCGTGGCACGATTGGAAGCTCTTTTAAGGGGGACGCATCGGGCAGCGACAAGCGGTATTCGTTCCGACTTCTGGCAAACAAACCGACTGATACCGTGCATTTATTTGAAGCCGCCATTGATTTACTGTCCTACGCCACCTATCTAAAGTGTAAGGGAAAGGACTACAAATCGGAAAATCTGCTCTCTCTTTCGGGTGTGTATCAGCCCAAGAAAGAGATTAAGGAAAGCAAAATCCCCATAGCTCTAACCACCTTTTTGAAAGCAAATCCCCATATCAAGACCATTTTTCTGCATCTGGACAACGACAAAACGGGCAGGCTTTGTACCGCCGCCCTCAAAGAACTGTTGCAGAAAGACTACAACATCGTTGATGAGCCGCCGCCTGTCGGTAAGGACTTCAACGATTTTTTATTGTCCTATTTGAGTATTGCAAGACCGATTTCAAGCCGTGAAAGGAGTGATGCCCGTTGATTGTCCGCAGATTTTGACCCGAAGAATAACCCGACAAACCAAAAAATCAAATGTTGAAAGCGAGGAAATAACCATTGAAAAAGTATGATGTAACCCTGACTGCCCATTATGAAAAGACCATTTCTGTTTGTGCTGAAAGCGCAGAACAGGCAAAGGCAAAGACCGAAATTATCCTGTTCGATACCGACCTTATCAACTTTACCGATGAGGATTTTATCTGCGGTGAAGCCAAAATCAACGAGTCTTGCGAGGACGGTGCTGAGAATACCGACGAAGAAGAAACGAACGAGGACGAGTGTTGTTCGTACTGTCCGTACTTCTGTCCCGTGTGCGGAGAATGTATGTGTGAGGACGAGTGCGACGAGTAATGTCTTACCAAGCACTGAATTTGGTTATCCAAATTCGCTTGTTAGGGGAAATCCCCTAATACCCCACGCAGAAAGAGAGGAAGTGAAAAATGCGAAAACGAAATGTGCAGATACTTTTCCGCTTGACTGAGGAAGAAGCCGAACAGCTCTACTCTCTTGTTCAAAAATCAGGCTGCTCAAAAGAAGCGTTCCTGAGAGGAATGGTAAAAGGCTATCGGCTCTGCGAAAAGCCTGACCCAGAGTTTTATAAAATGATGCGTGAGCTGTCCGCTATCGGCAACCGTATCAATCAGCTTGCAGCAAAAGCCAATGCCTTAAACTTCGTGGACGCTCCGATGCTGAAAGAGGAAGCGAGGCGGTGGCACGAGTTTCAAATCGCTGTCCGAAAAAAATATCTGCTTCCACGGAAAGCACCGTAATGGCGGTCTGCGAAATATGGGATGTGCGTGGCAGGCTCGACCACCCCATAGATTATGCGGAAAATCCTGAAAAGACAGCAAACCCCAAATACACCGAAGCGGATTTGCAGGCTATGGTCGATGTAATGGAATATGCCACCAACAAAGATAAGACCGAGCAGCGTTATTTTGTCACAGGCGTAAACTGCGACCCGACCACCGCCAGAGATGAAATGATGATTGCAAAAGCGCAATGGAACGATGAAAGCGAGATTGTCTGCTATCACGGTTTCCAGAGCTTTAAGCACGGCGAGGTTACGCCAGAGCAGGCGCACGAGGTCGGTGTAAAACTTGCCGAGAAGATGTGGGGCGACAGATTTCAGGTAATCGTTGCCACGCACCTAAATACCGATTGTCTGCATAACCACTTTGTCGTAAACTCCATTTCCTTTACGGACGGCAAGCATTACTATGACAACAAAGCAAACCTGCGGCTTTTGCGGCAGCGTTCCGATGAGCTTTGCCGTGAATATGCCCTATCCGTCATTGAAAACCCAAGCGGAAAGAAAAAGCCATACGCTTTGTATCAGGCTGAGAAGAACGGTATGCCCACAAGGGATAATGTCGCACGGCAGGCGGTGGACGAAGCTATCAGCAAGTCTTTCACGCTAAAGGATTTTGACCGCATTATGGCTGAAATGGGATACCGTGTGAGCTTTGACCCCAACCGTAAATATTGGACGGTCATCGGCAAGGGCTGGAAACGCCCGAAGCGGCTATATAAGCTCGGAGAGAATTATACCAATGAGAGGATTATGGAGCGTATCACAGAAAACTCCTACGCCGTGAAGTTCTCCAGATTTACCGAGCCGCAAAGGACGGTTAAGGTGTTCCGTGTCAAAGGCTCTCTAAAGGGAGCTAAGAAAATCGGCGGCTTGCGTGGGCTGTATCTACACTACTGCTACAAGCTCGGTATCCTGCCAAAAAATAAAAAACCGAATTACGCAAGGCTTCATTATCTTTTGAAAGACGACTTAATGAAAATGGAAGCTATCACACAGGAAACAAGGCTGCTATGCCGTAATCGCATTGATACGGTAGAGCAGCTCTTGTCCTATAAAGGCTCTTTGGAAACGGAAAAAACCGACCTGCTTCAAAAGCGTAAGGAACTTTATTCCAAGTCCCGCAAAACAGGCGGCGAAGAAAAGGAAGCGATACGGTCACAGCTTTCCGATTTATCCAAACGCCTGAGCGTTATCCGAAAGGAGGTCAGACTGTGCGAGGGTATCGAAGCCCGTAGCGATATACTTCAAGAAAAATTACAGGTTATACGGGCTGAGAAACAAAAACAGAAACGAAAGGAGTTGGTGAAGAATGAATACAGGCGGTGATGCGGCTGAACAGATTGTCCGTATGAGTTTAGAGGGCTTTGAGGTCGCCGTTAAAATTACAGGTGCAGGAGCAAAAAATATTGCCGTTCTGTTATACTCCATTCTAAAAGAGGAACAGAAAACCAAAGGTAAAGCGAGACTTACAAATCTGCTCCGTTCTGGAAAGCCGTTAAAGATTTATACTTTGAAAAATGATGACTTGCGGAAGTTTGCACAGGAAGCAAAAAAGTACGGCGTTCTTTATTATGCTATGGTTGACCGAAAAAATAAAGACCCAAAGGCGGAAGTGGATATTTTAGCTCCGATAGAGGATGCAGCAAAAATCAGTCGTATTGTGGAACGCTTCAAGCTGTCAGCGGTAGAAAGCGATATTGTTGTACAAGAGGAAAAAACCAAAGACGGCAAAACTGATATTGCAGAGCCAGACATCGGCGTACAGGAAAAAGCTGAGAAGGATAAGCTGCTCGACGAGCTTATGGGCAAGTCTATCCAAAAGGAGGAAAATGCTCAAAACCCCTCAGTGGCAAAGACCGAAAAATCCCCTCAGTCCGAGCCTTTCTCAGAGCAGCCAAAGAAGTCCGCAGAGGGGGCTACTATGATTAAGGACGAAAAACCGTCCGTCAGAGAGGAACTGCGGAAAATCAAGGAGAGCCGAAAGGAGCAGGAGGCGGATACTTCTTCTGCCCTGGACAAAAGCTCTGCTTCTGACAGGGCAAAGAAGCAACCCGCAGGCAAGACCGAGCATAAGCAGCCCCAGAGAAAGAAAAAGAAACCCAAATCTAAAGAAACGAGGTAAAACAGTATGAGCATTTATGATGTGTTTAGCGGCGGCAACAAGCCGTTTGATAAAGCGGAATGGGCAGCCCAGAAACAGGCGCAGCGAAAGGAAGCCTATGAGCTGATTGACAACACCTGCGCCGAAATGATGATAAGCGGCGACAGCTTCCGTCAGTATCTTGATGTGCAGGGGCGTTTTGACCGTTACTCGGTTGCAAACGCTATTTTGGTATCGGCACAGATGCCCGAAGCGACACAACTTAAAGACTACAACACTTGGAAGCAGAGCCGTGTCTATGTGAACAAGGACGCACAGAAAGTTGTTATCCTTGAGCCGAGCAAGGAATATACCCGTGATGACGGTACAAAAGGTATTTCCTATAACGCCAAAGTGGTATATGACATTTCCAAAACATCGGCAAAAGAGAGAATGCAGCCGCAGGAGCAGAAATCTATGCGTGAGCTTGTATCGGCTTTGATTGACGCAAGCCCCGTGCCTTGCGTTCCTGTTGATGACTTGGAACTGCCTGCCTACTATGACAGTTCTCAGCAGACTATCTTTGTCAAAAAGGGACTTCCCGAAGAAGTGCTGTTTATCAGTATGGCAAAGGAAGTATCTGCGGCGGTCTATGACTTTAAGTACAATGAGAGCCGTGACGCTTCCGATTTCAAATCCTTTTGCGTTGCCTATATGGTAAGCTCCCGTTACGGCGTGGATACCAAAGGCTTTGATTTTTCCAGACTGCCCAGAGAGTATGACGGAATGGATACGCAGGTGTTTAAGGGAGAGCTTGGGTCTATGCGTGATGTTTTGGGCGAAATCCAGAATGATATGTATAAGAGTATGGAGAAAAACAAGCCTGCAAGAAGCAAAGAGCAGGAACGCTAATCGGAGGTGCTGCTTATGAAAGAAGAACGATACCATATCGCACTTGATAAGTACGATAAAAAAATCGTTATCAATGCGCTCAATAGCCTGAGAAATCGGCAGATACAGGAGGAACGCCCCACCGAACCTGTTGACGAGCTGATTGATAAGGTAGCGAATGCACCGACCAGAAAGGTCAGGGTTGTTTCGTGCAGGTGTAATGAGGAACGATGACAAAAAAGCGGGCTTAATCCTTTCTGTCTGCGGTATTGTTCCTGTAATATGGCTTGCCCTGCTTACAGCACCCTATGTGGGCGGCGGTCTGGTTGAAATCATCCGAAGTCTGCCTGTGGCAATGGGCAATCCGTTTGAAATAACGGTATGTGAGGACAGCGTAAAAACTGTCCTTGTTTTTTTGCTTGCCTATGCTATGGGCATCGGAATTTATTTCTCTACACGCAGGAATTACCGCAGGCGTGAGGAACACGGCTCTGCAAAATGGGGCGATGCGGGTGCTTTGAACAAGAAATACCGTGACAAAGACCCGTCCGCAAATAAGCTGCTTACCCAGAATGTCCGTATAGGCTTAGACGGAAAAAAGCACCGCCGAAATTTAAACATTTTGGTCTGCGGCGGCTCAGGCGCAGGAAAAACAAGGTTTTTCTGTAAGCCGAACGCTATGCAATGCAACACCTCAATGGTAATTTTAGACCCGAAAGGCGAAATCGTCCGTGATATTGGCGGACTGCTTGAAAAGAAAGGCTATGAGGTGCGTGTCCTTGACCTTATCAATATGCACCGCAGCCATTGTTACAATCCCTTTGTTTATCTGCGAAATGATAACGATGTGCAAAGGCTTGTGACCAATCTCTTTAAGGCAACCACGCCGAAAGGCTCACAGTCGCAAGACCCGTTCTGGGACACGGCGGCGAGTATGCTCCTTCTGGCTTTGGTATTCTATCTGAAATATGAAGCTCCGCCCGATGAGCAGAATTTCCCGATGGTAATGGAGATGCTTCGTGCGGGTGAAGTCCGTGAGGACGATGACAGCTATGTAAGCCCTCTTGACGAGCTGTTTGACCGTCTGGAAATGGTAAACCCAGAGCATATCGCCCTGAAGTATTACAGGGACTATCACTCAGGCTCGGCTAAGACCTTAAAGAGTATTCAGATTACCCTTGCCGCAAGGCTTGAAAAGTTCAACCTCGAAAGCCTTGCGGGGCTTACTGCCACCGATGAGCTTGACCTTTCCTCTTTGGGCGAAAGAAAAGTTGCGTTGTTCGCTCTCATTCCCGATAACGATACGAGCTTTAATTTTCTCGTGAGTATCCTCTATACGCAGTTATTTCAGCAGCTTTTCTATCTGGCAGACCACAAATACGGAGGAAGCCTGCCTGTGCATTGCCATTTCATAATGGACGAGTTTGCGAATGTTTCGCTGCCCGACGATTTTGACAAGATACTTTCCGTTATGCGTTCCCGTGGGGTATCGGTATCCATCATCCTGCAAAACTTGGCACAGCTCAAAGCCTTATTTGAAAAGCAATGGGAAAGTATCGTGGGCAACTGCGACGAGTTTCTGTATCTCGGCGGCAACGAGCAAAGTACCCACAAATATGTGTCGGAACTGCTCGGCAAAGAAACGATTGATACCAACACCTTTGGTAAAAGCTCTGGGCGAAGCGGAAACTACTCGACCAACTATCAAATATCGGGGCGTGAACTGATGACGCCAGATGAAGTGCGTATGCTTGATAACCGCTATGCACTTCTTTTTTTGCGTGGTGAACGCCCTGTAATGGACTTTAAGTACGACATTATGAAGCACCCGAATGTAAAGCTGACAACCGACGGAGGCAAACCGCCGTATATCCACGGAGAGCCTGTGCAGGCTGTCGCAACCCTTGTGTTTGACAGCGATATTCCTAAGAACGCCGTAAGCGTAAAAGCTGTCAGCACTTCCTATGAGCTTCTCTCCAACGAGGACTTGGAAGAAATCTTTAACATCTAAAGGAGGATTTTTATTTATGAAACTTTTTCAGAAAAACCAAAGTAAGGAAACTGTAAAGCTGACGATGTCTGGCAAGGTAAAAAAGGGCTTCCGCTTTTACTGCGTAACCGTTATGGCAACGGCTTTGTTGGTCGGCACATCTATGACTGCCTTTGCAGCAAGCGACCCTCTTACCGTAGTCAACAATTTGTCTGACTTTATTTTCGGCTTAATCCGTGCCGTAGGTATGATTTTGCTCGGCTTTGGCGTGGTACAAATCGGTCTGTCGCTGAAATCTCACGACCCGTCCCAGAGAGCGAACGGTTTTTTGACCCTTGCAGGCGGCGTAGTCATAACTTTTGCTAAAGAAATTCTTACACTCATTACGGGCTAATAAAAAACTGACACAAGACAAGATAACGGGAGCAGATCCGCTTTACGGATTTACTCCCGTTATCCAATTATCTAAGGAGGTGGTCGAATGTCGGATAATTGGATTGTGCAAAACTTAGAGAATGCTCTTAAAACTTGGAACGACAAGCTATCGGAAATATGGCAGCTCATCACCCAATCCCCAGAGCAGTTCAAAGGCGGCACAATTTGGAATGTAATCGTAGATATTCACGGCGCAGTACAGGCTATCGGGCTTGCGCTGCTTGTGCTTTTCTTTGTTGTCGGCGTAATGAAAACTTGCGGGTCGTTCGCAGAGGTCAAAAAGCCCGAACACGCTCTGAAGCTGTTTATTCGCTTTGCCCTTGCAAAAGGTGTTGTGACATACGGCTTGGAGCTGATGATGGCTCTGTTCAATATAGTGCAGGGCTTAATATCCACTATTATGAACGCCGCAGGCTTCGGCACGGCTACGCAGACGGTATTGCCGCAGGAAATTGTTACGGCGGTTGAGGACTGCGGTTTTTTCGAGAGTATCCCCCTATGGGCAGTCACTCTTATCGGCGGGCTTTTCATCACGATATTGTCATTCATTATGATTATGTCCGTGTACGGAAGATTTTTCCGCCTATATCTCTACACCGCAATCGCTCCCGTTCCGCTTTCCACTTTTGCGGGAGAGCCGAGCCAAAATGTGGGCAAGAGCTTTATCAAGTCGTATGCCGCCGTCTGTCTGGAGGGCGCAATTATCGTGCTTGCCTGTATCATCTTTTCCCTTTTTGCGGCTTCTCCCCCTGCGGTTGACCCAAACGCTGCGGCGGTATCTATGGTGTGGAGCTATATCGGAGAGCTGATATTTAATATGCTCGTCTTGGTCGGTGCGGTTAAAATGGCAGACCGTGTCGTTCGTGAAATGATGGGCTTATAAGGAGGAAACGATGAAACGATTTTATGTTTTTAAGGACGGGACAATGCAAGGAAGTATGTCCACGAAAGAGGAAGCCGTTGAACTAATCCGTCAGCGGCAAAAACGAGAAACGCACCCCATTCTGCGTTCTGAATACAGCATTATTGCGGGTGAGGAAGAATTTATCCCATACCCGTCCCAAAAGAAACCGCCCAAAAGAAAGAACACTATGGAACGATAAGGAGGTGCTTTTTACTTGGAAGTCAAGATAAATAAGGAAATCCGCAATTACACGGAGAGTATGTTCTTTGGACTGTCGCTGCGGCAGTTCATTTTTTCTTTACTTGCCTGTGGTGTGGCGGTAGGACTGTACTTTATTCTCCGTCCGTATTTTGGAATAGAAACGCTCAGTTGGGTGTGTATTCTCGGTGCTGCTCCATTTGCGGTAATGGGCTTTGTCAGGTACAACGGTATGACCGCAGAACAATTTGTATGGGCGTGGATTAAATCGGAGTTTTTGATGCCGAAAAAGCTGATGTTTAACCCCGACAATCTCTACTACGAAACGCTGAAAACCACAATTCAAAACCACGAGAAAGGCGTTTGCCCAGTGGCGAAAAAATCAAATAAAACAAAGCGCAGCAAGGAGGTAAAGAATGCTGAAAACTCTTAAAACTCTGTTTAAGCAGGATAAGGAAAAGTTTGTCGTTCCCAAATCGGTGCAGGCGGTTATCCCGATTAAGACTATCTGGGAGGACGGCATTTTCCTTGTCGGCAGCAACAAATATGCAAAGACCTTTAAGTTTGAGGATATAAACTATTCTGTCGCAAGTCGTGAGGATAAAGAAGCGATGTTTCTCGAATACTCGGAGCTTCTCAATTCTCTTGATAGCGGCGCAACCACAAAAATCACAGTCAATAACCGCAGGCTCAACAAGGTCGATTTTGAGCAGACCATTTTAATTCCTATGGCGGAGGACGGACTGGATAAGTACCGTAAGGAATACAACAAAATGCTGCTTGATAAAGCGACGGGAGCTAATTCTATCGTACAGGACAAGTATGTGACGGTTTCCGTCTGCAAAAAGAATATCGAGGAAGCGAGGAATTATTTTGCCCGTGTAGGCGCAGACCTGATTTCCCATTTCGGCAGACTTGGCTCAAAATGTGTAGAGCTTGAAGCGGAAGAAAAACTCCGCATTTTCCACGATTTCTACCGCACAGGCGAGGAAACGGGCTTTGCCTTTGATATGCTTTTGAGTATGCGAAAGGGTCACGACTTTAAGGACTCTGATATTGTCAATATCAGTTGACAGATAAAACTCAAAGAGTAACCACATTATG
>OKSV01000364.1_pt1 | contig 31307 bp, 23 predicted proteins | sample 1601261 | NCBI WGS metagenome assembly OKSV01 (sample SAMEA3879560, study PRJEB24766) | human gut metagenome | biome: human-associated habitat; feature: feces | place: USA | collected 1985/1987
TTTTGCTGCATTATAATCATACATTGTCTGATAATATGTCAGCATCGCATTCTGATACTGAACCTGTGCATCTTTAAGCTCTATAGGATTTCCAACCCCGACTTTATACCTGCCATATGAAAGTTCGTAATTTTCTTTTGCCTGCTTTAATCCCAAAAATGCCACTGGAATTTTATTCTTTTTCTCTGTTAAAGAGTAGTATGATTCCTGAATCTCGTAATAAATATTATTTTTTGTATTTATCGCATTAGATTGTTCACGAGAATACAAGGCCTGAGCTTCTTTAATTTCATTTTTTATAAGCATTCCGTTAATTGTCGGGAAGTTCAAATAGCCGCCGTAGTTATAACCGTAATTAGATGTTGGATGGCTTCCGCCGATTTGATATTGTCCTTCTATTGTCAATTGCGGAAAGTAAGATTTTTTAACAAGTTTTACATTCTGCTTTGCTTCTTCTACCTTAACTTCTGCCAGCTGAAATTCTGGTCTGGATGTTTGTGCCGTTTTTATAGCCCTATCTAAAGTAATATCACATGGTTCATACCTCAAAGTTTCTGTTACTTTATATTTATTTGAATAAGGAAGCCCCATGGTATTATTTAACTTTGCCATAGCAATATCAACAGCATTTTCCGCCTGGATTAAATTCAGCTTTGCATTACTAAGATTAACTTCTGCAATAGTTACATCAACTTTTGGTTTTGTTCCGACTTTATAGAATGCCTTTGCCTGATCATAAAAAGCTGCATATTTTGCTACCATATCTTCTGCGACTTTTTTTGCCTCTATTGCATACTGAAGATAGTAATAAGATTTCTTAACTTCACACAGAACATCATTAACCGTTCCGGTCAGAGTAATTTTATAGCCCTGACTATCTAATTTTCTTATTGTTACCTGATTTTGCGTAACCCCAAAATCATAAAGCATCTGAGAAGCACTTATCTGACCTAAAACCCAGTAATTAAAAGTCAAATTTCTTCCTAACGCATCAGATAATTGTAGTTGTTTAATTTTGGTATATCCGGTTTGCCAGCCAAACTGAGGGAAATAAGCTGCCCAGGCCTGCCTAATTCTTGCATCTGATGCAAAAACATCCTGCATAGCAGCTTGTATGCGAGGATTATTGCCCAATGCAAACTTCATACATTCTTCAAGACTTATATCAACAGTATTCTCAACACTACCCTGAATAACCAGAGAATCATCGCTTTCTTTTTTAGGTTCGACATCTCTGCTGTCCGGATACTCTTCTTTTTGTATTTCATTTCCCAGGTCATTATCTTTATGCCAGAAAGCTGCCTGAGAACTTATCTGGGTTATCATTAAGAATATTATAGATATTATAAACAATCTTAATTTTTTCATTGATTTTTCCTTCGATTATTGATAAATTCTTCGGCTTTTTCTTTAACAACATTTGTCATTACGAAAAATGCCGGAACAAGAATACTTCCGAGGAATGCAACGGCGAGCATCCCCCCAAACACAGATACACCTATAGAATGTCTGCTTCCGGCACCTGCACCGTGAGCAAATACCAGAGGAAGAAGCCCCAGAATAAACGCTATATTTGTCATCATAACAGCTCTAAACCTTAACTTGGCAGCCTGCATCGCAGCATCTATATAATTTAAACCGGGCTGTCCATTTACCCCTTCCATTGCATCCTTAGCAAACTCAACAATCAGAATAGCTTGCTTTGTACTCAAACCAATTAACATAACCAAACCGACCTGAGCATAAATATCAAGCGAAAGTCCTGACACATATTGGAAGAAAATAGCACCTAATAATGCCACCGGAGAAATCATCAATACCGCAGCCGGAAGCATCCAGCTTTCATATAACGCAACCAGAAAGAGATACACAAATGTAAGGGCTAGCGCAAGAATTGGTCCTATTTGTCCGGATGATTGCTGTTCTTGCAACGAAGTTCCAGACCAGGCAAAGTCCATATCCTTAGGCAGAATTTCATCTGAAATTCTTGTCATAGCTTTCATTGCATCACCGGAACTTACACCTGAAGCAGGGTTTCCGTTAATAGTAATTGCTGGATACATATTAAATCTAGTTAATGAGTATGGCCCTACTATATTAGTTGTAGATATAACAGCTGACAATGGAACCATTTTTCCCTGATTATTTTTTACATAAATCTTGTTTATATCACTTAAAGTTGCTCTGTATGGTGCATCTGCCTGCATATAAACACGGTAAACTCTTCCATATTTATTAAAGTCATTTACATAAACAGCGCCGAACTGAGCTGCAAGCGTTGAATATATTTCCGAAATTGAAACGCCTTGGGCCATAGCTTTATCTTCTTCAATTTTGACAACAACCTGTGGCAGAGAAGACGTAAAAGATGTATACAAACTTGAGAATGCAGCATCACCACGTGCTGTTCTAAGTAATGATTGAGCCTCATCAAACAGTTGATCAGATGACCTATCGCCTTTATCCAGAAGTTGGTATTCAAACCCGCCGTACATCCCCATACCTGTAATAGCCGGAGGAGAAGATACAAAACCTGTTACTTCCGGATATTTTGATACAATTACATTAGCTTGCCTCATAATACTGTTCAAGGACAGTTTTGCACTTTTTCTTTTTGACCATGGTTCAAGCTTTAAAATACAGAACGCTGAATTTTCGCCATTCATACCATTTATCTGCATAACAGATACTACACCTGGAATTTTTACAAGCTCATCTGAAATAGTTTTTACAACATCTGCGGTTCTGGAAAGAGTTGCACCATCCTGCAGCTGAATCATTGCAAATAATGCCCCCCTGTCCTCTTCCGGCAGGAAGCCTGTAGGACAAAGCCAGAACATAATTAAAATACCTATAATTATTCCAATTAAAGTATTCATCGTCTTTTTAGGAGCACGAACAAAATATTCCACAGTTTTAAGGTATTTATCTCTTATACTATTGAACCAGTTTTCAAATTTCTGTATAAATTCAAAATCTGTTTTTTCTTCTCCTGATTTTAAAATCATCGCACATAATGCAGGAGAGAGAGTCAACGCTACAACAGTTGACAACCCAATTGAAGTCGCAATACATACTGCAAATTGACGATACATTTGCCCTGATATACCACCCATAAATGATACCGGAACAAATACAGCCATCAAAACTAGAGATGTTGCTACAACAGCTCCAAAAACTTCCTGCATAGTTATTTCTGTAGCCTCCCGAGGCTGCTTACCTTCTTGGATATGCCTTTGTGTATTTTCCAATACTACAATAGCATCGTCAACAACAAGCCCTACTGCAAGAACTAAGCCAAAGAGGATTAAAAGATTTATTGAAAAACCCATTAATGCCATAAAAATAAATACCCCGATTAATGAAACCGGAATTGCGCAAAAAGGGATAAATGCAGCACGCGCAGTTCCCAAAAATAAATAAGTTACTGCACTAACGAGAATAATTGCCAGAACAATCGCACTAATAACTTCATGAATGGATTCTCGTACAAACTCTGTTGTATCGTATTGAGTAAAATATTCAATATCCGTTGGAAATTTTTTACTCAATATTTCCATTTTCTTTTCAATACGATTTACCAGATCAATGGTATTTGCTTCCGGAAGCTGTGATATTGAAATCATTGCAACATCACTTTCGCCAATTCTAACAGCAGAAGAATAGTTTTCTGCTCCAAGTTCTACACGAGCCACATCCTTTATACGAACATTAGAACCGTTAACATTTGACTTTACTATAATATTTTCAAACTCTTCTACAGTCTTCAATCTTCCCTTGGTTCTAAGAGTAAACTTCATCATCTGCGGATTATCCATTGGTTCAACACCAATATTTCCTGCAGGAGCCTGAGTATTCTGAGAAGTTATTGCAGCATTTATATCAGAAGTCGAAACACCTAAACTTGCCATTTTATCAGGTTTTAGCCAGATTCTCATAGAATAATCGCCCGCACCGAATATTTGCACTTGACCGCAGCCTTTTGTACGAGCAAGTTCGTCTTTTATGTACATCGTTGCATAGTTTGCAAGAAATAAAGAATTGTAAGTTTTATTTGGTGAAGTTAACGCAATAAACAGTGCACCTGCACCGCCTGTTGTCTTTTTAACAGTCAAACCGTAACGCTTTACTTCCTCTGGCAGACGGGGTTGAACCAATTGCAGCTGGTTTTGAACATTTACCAGAGCCATATCTGGATCTGCTCCAACATCAAAATATAATGTTAATTTGTAAGATCCATTTTTTGATTCAGAAGACATATAAAGCATATCTTCAATTCCGTTCAATTGCAACTCAATAGGAGCAGCAATTGTAGATGTAATTACATCGGAACTCGCACCGCTGTATGTAGCACTAACAATTACCTGCGGAGGAGTTATTGAAGGATACTCTTCTAAAGGCAGAGTTGTAAGTGATATTAACCCTGCTAATATAATTGCAATAGAAATTACTATAGCAAATTTAGGTCGCTTTATAAATAAATTGCCTGCCATTATTTTTTCCCTGGTTTACTTAATTTACTTTTTATTTTTCCAAACAAACTTTGCTTATTTTGCCCTTCAGATTCTTTTGGCACAGCCTGAACAATTCTCACCGGACGTCCTTGAATGACTTTTTGCAGACCAGTTGCAATTATTCTGTCGCCGGCTTTTACCCCTTCTGAAACAATCCACATATTATCTTCTGTTTCACCCATAGTTTTTATATAAACCATCTTAGGTAAGTTTTTTTCATCAAGAACAAACAGATAGCGTCCTTCTTGATTTTCCATAGTAGCGCTTTGAGGAACCACCGGCATATCGTCCTTAGATTTTGAATATATTATTACCCTGCCAAAATCACCTTGAATTAACTCATCCTTAGGGTTAGGAAAAGTTGCTCGCAAAGTTATTGTACCTGTTGTTTCTTCGACCTTATTATCGTAAAAATCCTGAACCCCTTTGATATCATATTTTCGGCCTGTGCTGAAATAAAACTCTACATCTCTTTTTGCGTTTGCACCGTCAATTCTTACCAGCTCTGCATAGTCTTTGGAATTTAACGGGAATGTAATATACATAGGGTTTGAACTGTTAATAGTAGTCAAAGCGCCGCTTGCAGTTGAAACAAAGTTACCAACTGTAACTGCAATAATCCCAACCCTTCCGTCTACAGGAGATTTTACATGTGTGTAGCCAAGATTCCTCTGCGCATCTCTATAAGCGCTTTCTGCACTATCTAACTGCGCGGAGTATGCATCTGACTGTGCCAGAACATTATCATATTCTGATCGCGCAATATAATCCTGTTTTACAAGTTCTTTATACCGTGCAAGCTGTTTATCGTAATATTTAGACATTGATTTTGCATTATCAAGATTTGCCTTTGCCTGACTTGCTGCATACTGATATTGTTGAGGCTCTATCTCAAATAAAACCTGCCCTGCCTTTACATAATCGCCTTCTTTAAAATAACTCTTAGTTAAATATCCGCTAATACGCGCAAGAACATCTACTCTGTATTTTGAAACAACTCTTGCATTTGCCTGAAATTGGCGTGTTACATAACGGCTGCCGACTTCTGTAACTGTAACTGCTGGTATTGCGCCAAGCGCACGCTGCTTAGCAGTCTTAGCTTTGTCAAAATTTGAGATTAGCCAGCGGCCTAAAATTAAAGCCAGCACAACGACTATAATTAATATAATTTTATTTCTCATTAGCTCTCCAAGTCCTAAGTACTATTTATATTTTACGATAAACACATTATAGTATTATGTCTAATTTTAAACATAATACTAACAAAAAATATAAGTCAAATCAAGAAACCCATATGGGGAACATTTATTATTTTTCAATACGTAAATGCCTATCCGGCTCTTCCCCTATAGAAGTACTCTGGAGATTATATTGCTCGACAAGTTCGTGCTGAAGTTTTCTAATATGAGATGGCTGTGGTGCCAGCTCAATCATTAAAGCTCCATCCAATACTTTTTTTATTGCAGATTTAGCCTCATCTAAAGCTTTTTCTGCTTCATCGCTATATCCGGTCAAAGATTCTACATCACCAGGTTGTATATCAAGAGCATCTTTCAAAACTTTTTGTATCTGTGCCATTGAGTTTGTTTTCACATAGAATATCTGAACCCTATATTCTTTGGCTGTACTTAGAATTTTTGCACCGCCTTTTGCAAAGTTTTTATGAGCTATTACAATATCGGCATCTTCCACATTTCTAATAATTTCTACATTTAAATTCAGACGTTCAATAAGTTTCTCCACAATAGTACGTGAAACTGCATACAGATATAATTTTTTAAGCAGTTTAGCCTGTTCAACATATTTCTGGCGCGAAAAAGAAAAGTTCATCTTGTTATCCGCCGGAGTCTGAAGTTCCTGTTTAGCCTCTTCTATAACAACAGGTTTATCAAGTTCTTTTTGTTCCACTTTTCTAATTTCAGGGCGGATAGGCCAGCCGCGTAAAATATAATCAACCGCCTCTGATGTATTTTTGTATACAGCGAGAGTATTTCTATCAAGAATTTCTATTACAATATCAAAAGTTGGCTGTTTTTCTCTTTCAAGAACAGTTTTTTGCGACGCTCTTCTTTTTGCCTCATCATCACCAAGTGTTACTGATTGTATGCCGCCGACCAAATCTGAAAGCGTCGGGTTTTTAATCAAACTTTCTAAACAGTTTCCGTGCGCTGTTGCAATCAGCATAACACCGCGTTCTGCAATAGTTCTTGCGGCCTGAGCCTCCGGCTCGGTTCCGATTTCATCTACTACAATAACTTCTGGTGTATGGTTTTCTACAGCCTCTATCATTATATCTTTTTGTAATTCCGGCTGAGCAACCTGCATACGTCTTGCTGACCCGACTGCCGGATGAGGAACATCTCCGTCGCCGGCGATTTCATTAGAAGTATCTACAATAACAACACGCTTACCCAGCTCATCTGCAACAAGCCTGGAAATTTCTCTAAGCTTAGTTGTCTTACCAACACCCGGAGGCCCTAGAAATAATATACTTTTTCCCTGAGTACAAATATCTTTGATACAAGCAATTGTACCAGTTACTACACGGCCGATACGACAGGTAAGGCCTACAACTTTTCCCTGCCTGTTTCTAATCGCACTTATTCTATGAAGGGTGCCAGGGATACCGGAACGGTTATCGTGTGTAAATTCCTGCAGATGGGAAGTTACAAAAGAAATATCTTCATCGTTTACAAAATCGCAATTTAATTTTTCAATCTTTCCGCCGGCATGTCTTACCTCCGGTACTCTGCCTATATCAAGTACAATTTCTATAACATCATCCAACCTGTCAGACGACAAATTTTCAACAACTTTTCGGGGCATAACTGCTAAGAGTCGTTCGAGGTCATTTTGAAATTGTAAATTGCTCATCATTCTTATATGAAATGCCTTTCTGCTTCCGCATTTGGCTGATAACTATTCAACTTTGATCTCCTATTTATATTATACCATATTTTTTTGAGTTTGCTATATTTTTATGAATAAAAAAGCGGGACTTGAAAGTTCCGCTTAAATACCTTATTCTTTATTTCTCAAATCTCTCTCTCGTTATGCTTTACTTTCGCCTTTATCTTGGACTTTTGCAGCCTCTTCTTTCTCTTTTTCTTTATCCGCAGCCGCTTTATCTTTATCTTGTTCCTCAACATACATTGTTGCGAACTGTTCATACAAATCTGAATCTTGTAATATTTCATCTAACTCAAGATAAGCATTTTCATCTTTGTTAGCTTCAACATATTTATTGCCGTCAATATCATATTTCTGTGCCTGATTTTGAGTTAATTTATCAGCACCAATTGTTTTTACTATAAAATTCTTTAAAACATTTGCATTAATATTAGTTGACATCTTTTTGTCTCCTTATGTTTATTCATCTTACATATATTAAAAGTATATAAAAAATATCGAATTTCACAAAGACAAAAAATCTTTACAAATCTTTACAGAAGTATGAATTACAGAGCTTCCAATGCAGCTATTTTCATAAGTTTAGTATCAGGAGATTTTCCTGTCCAGATTTCAATGGCCCTCTCTGCTTGATAGATAAGCATATCTAAACCACCTACTGTCTGGAGTCCTCTTTTTTGAGCTTCTTGAATAAGAACTGTTTTAACAGGATTGTACACAATGTCATAAATAAGAGTTTCAGGATTTAATTTATCCAAATCAGTTTTTTCCAAAGGCATTTGGTCTGCCATAAAACCCTTCATTCCAATAGGCGTTGCATTTACAACTATTGAAGTTCCTTCTAGAGAACGGATATTTTGTATCTGGTATACATTGAAATTGATTTCAGGAAACTTCGCCCTGACATATTCAAGAGTTTGTCTTGAATTAATTATATTTCTGGTATAAAAATCAATTTCTTTTACCCCTTTTTCTGCAAGCCCCACTACAGCTGCTCTGGAAGCTCCGCCAGTTCCTAAAATGCTCGCATTTTTTCCTGCTAAATTAATTGTTTCGGGAATAGCTTTTTTAAACCCATAAATATCAGTATTATACCCGAAGAAAGACTTATCATCACCAACTTTTACTGTATTAACACATCCTGCAATATTTGCATAATCATCAATATCATCAAGAAATAGCGACATTGGAACTTTTAACGGAATTGTAACATTAAACCCGTTATATCCATTAGTTTTTATGAATTTAATTCTATTAATCAAATCCTCCGGAGGGGTTTCCATAACATCATATGAACCCTCAAGTCCGATGCTTTTAAGTCCGGCTTTTTGAATAACAGCCGAGATAGAGTGACCTAAAGGATAGCCTATAATTCCAAGTTTAAACATACTCTCTACCTCCAGTAGAAGTAATTATAACATAAAGTATCCTCTACGCCAAGTAGACTATAACAATTGCAGTGCTATAGATGGCGATTGGTTTGCTGCAGCAAGAAGTGTTGCAGAAGCCTGTTGTAATATCTGACTGCGAATGTAAGCACTTGACTCTTCTGCTATATCTGCATCACGTATTGTTGATTGAGTTGAAACTAGATTATCATAAGATACTTTGATTTGTTCCAGTGCACTCATTAGACGGTTTTCTAGTGCTCCTAGTTCTGTTTGCTTTAATGCAATCTTTTTTAGATAATAATCAATACTTTCAACTCCTATTTGTTTTTCACCCAAAAAGCCGAATAACTCTACACCATCCAATAACAAATCCATAGAATAGCCTATTTTACTAGACTCATTTCCATTGATACCAACCTGAAAAGACGGTGATTCAAGCGCTTGTCCGGCAAATGTTGTAATATTATTCAAGACTACTGCACCATACAATTCTCCACCGACAGTACACCCTTTGTAACAAGAATCATAAGAACAATTATTGATGGTTAATGGCAATAAATCAAAACCTTCCTGAGGTACAAGAGCTGCAACAATTACTCCTCTCAATTCTTCATTAACATTAAATACTTGACAATTTTCTATTTGAGAAGCTCTACTCATAGTATTCTTGGAAATATAGCAACCACCTGTTATTCCACCGGCACCCCATTCTTTTGTTAAAGATTTTATAATACTGTAAGAACTACAGTTCCTAATAATTGTATTCCCCATGTGTCCAGAAATTCCTCCTGCATATTGTGTAGAGGTTACACTAACATCAGAATAACAATCCGTAACCAATGATGTATTATTGTACCCTGCTAAATGTCCAAATAAGCCCCCAGCATTTCCACAACTATTTATCTTTCCACGTTTTACATAACAATTGCTAATTGTAACATTTTCGACGTATCCAGCTAAAGCTCCGGTTGTCGAGTTCAATGTTATATCAACATCTTCTATTCCTAAATTTTTAATTTCACATCCACCTCCGCAAAACCCAAATAACCCAAGACATTCTTTTTTATTAAAACTATTCATATACAAATTTGAAACAACATAACCATTACCGTCAAATTTTGCACGAAAACGCGCACTCAAAACTAAATTTGAGCCAATACTTACCCAGCCTTCACCATTGGAGTATTCGCTCAAATCAATATCTGCGCCCAGAACAAATTCAACTCCGGTTCCTACCAAACCATTATTTGTCATTGTTGCAAGTTTTGCTAATTCTTTTGCAGAAGATATTGAATAAGTACCGCTTGTAAGTTTTACGGTTTCATCTACTGACTCAAGAGTTGTCATAGCACTGGTGTCACGGTGTACAACCTCATTCACAAATCCAGACCGGGTTTCTCTTGACGGAGTTGTAAACAACTTATCGCCGTATTCTGTATTATTCAAAATTCTTGATATTTCTGCTGTAAGTGCCCTAGCTTCCTTATTAACAGCACTCAAAGAACCCTTTCCATAAGTACCATTTTGAACAGACATTTCCAAACTTCTCAATCTGGCAAGTATATCAGAAACCTGCGACAAACCTGAGTTTGCGCTCTGAACCATATCCAAACCCATCATTGCATTATCTTCTGCTACTTGATAGGCTCTTATTTTTGTTGATAAGTTTGTATTTATTGAATAATTTGCAGCATTATCTTTGGCGTGGTTTATCTTAAAGCCACTTGTCATCCGCTCGATGGCAGTATTTAATCCATTGGTCGATAATTTTAAATTAGATTGTACAATCAAGCTCGATAGGTTAGTATTTATATTAAGCATACTAACCTCCTAAACGCTAGATTTCTAGGATGTTTTGCCCCCCCCCCCTACAGCCGTAAGGGTTACAGGGTGATTGACCTGAACTATTTTCAAATTAATTATCATTGATAAGCACATATCCTTATATAACTATTATATATTAGTTAAGTACAAGTGTCAAGTGAATTTTTACATTAATCTACAGAGAATATATCTCTCAAATCTTCCATTGTAAGTGATTTTGTTATGTTTCTATCAATAGAAACAACACTGTCTACAAGGTCACGTTTTCTACCCTTAATCTTTTGAATTTTTTCTTCAACAGTATTCTTCGTGATAAGTCTATATACAAATACTTTTTTAGTTTGTCCGATACGATAAGCTCTATCAGTTGCCTGATCTTCAACCGCTGGATTCCACCAAGGGTCATAATGGATAACATAATCCGCACCGGTCAGGTTCAAACCTGTACCGCCGGCCTTCAAGCTGATTAAGAATATCGGAATATTCGGATTATTATTAAAGTTCTCAACAGCCGCCTGTCTATCTTTCGTTTTACCTGTCAGATATTCATAAGGAATACCTTCTCTTTCAAGCCATCCCTTAATAATATCAAGCATATCAACAAATTGACTGAACAGAAGAACACGGTGTTTTTCTTGAATAATCTGCTCTAACATACCCTTGAGGTATTCAAACTTACCTGACTTCATAACACCTTTCACATGTTCTTTATCATAAAGTTTAGGGTGGCAGCAGATTTGACGTAATCTAAGAAGCGCAGAGAAAATTGACATTCTGCTCTTTTCAAGCCCATTAAGTTCAATGCTCTTAAATAATTCTTCTTTTGTGCTGTCAAGAACCTCAAGATAAAAATATCTCTGTTCGTCAGTAAGTTCGCAGTATGCCATATTCTCAACTTTATCCGGCAAGTCTTTCGCAACATCTCTTTTCATACGTCTTAGGATAAACGGGAAAATTTGCAGTTTCAGACGTTTTTCAACTGTTTTATCCTGACGTTCCATAATCGGAGTAACATATCTGTAATTAAACTCCGCAACATTGAAGAGGAAGCCCGGCATAAGAAAGTCAAATACAGACCAGAGTTCCTCGAGTTTGTTTTCAATAGGTGTACCGGATAACGCCAGTTTATGGTCTGACTGCAATTCTTTTACAGCCTGTGCTGTCTGAGAAATAGCATTCTTAATATTTTGAGATTCATCCAGAATAATATATCTAAAATTATATTTTTTGAGTTTTGCAATATCACGCCTTACTAGAGCATAGCTTGTAATTACAATATCGTACTCCGGAATATGCTTAAATAAAGTTTTTCTATCCGCGCCGGAAAGCTTTAAGCAGGACAGCTCCGGAGTAAATTTCTGGATTTCAGCTTCCCAGTTAAACACAACCGTAGTAGGTGCAATAACCAGTGTCGGCTGAGGCCCGTCAACTTCTTTTGCTTTCTGCAAAAGACTCAAAGCCTGTAAAGTTTTACCAAGCCCCATATCATCTGCAAGAATACCATTCAGGCCATATTGATACAAAAACCAGAGCCAGTGGAAACCTTTAACCTGATATTCACGAAACTCTGCATTAACGCCTTTAGGGATATCAACACCGTCTGATGTTGTTGAAAATGTAGAAATCTGCTCCCAGAATTTTTGGAATTTGTCACTCAGAATTAATTCAAATCCCTGATTTTTAAGTTCTGTAATTAGACCTACGCGGTAAGTTTTTACTAGGAATTTGTTTTCATTGTTTCTATAAGCATCAAAAGAGTTGAATGAGCGCATAATCTGATAAATATTCTGCGCCGGATATTCTACAAACCCGAGGCTTCTTACACGTGCATACTTTTCGCCGCTCTGAATTGTTTCATAAATATCATCAAAGTTTATTACTTCATCACCAACCTGACCGTATATCTGTATTTCCATACTATCAATTGATTCTTCTGAGAAGTCTATCTTTGCACACATTTTAAACGGTTCATTTAAAAGCTTAAAGAAACTCATATCATCATGTTCTTCAAACTTCCAATCCTCACCCGCCTGTTTAATATAATAATTATAAAAATCTATTGCATTTTCTTTTTCCAGAGCAAGGTTGTTTGTCTGCATAGGAACAAATTTGCAGGCAAGAAGCATATTATAAGCCATCTGCTCGTGGTCATAATCTCTTTTAATCCAGTATACAAGCCCGTCTTCTTCCTGACTCTTAACTGAAAGATACGGCGATTTGTCTTTACTCTTGGTATAAGGAACCCGTACTCCTGAATAATCAAATTCTAATGATGCTTTTAATGACTGGTCATAGTCAATCCCGAGAGTAACAACATTAACCGGAGGTTTGTGTTCAAGAAGAAGTTTACTGATATTCTCGGCTATAGTTACATTCATTATTTCCTGCAGGTGCGGAAGTTCTTCGTATACAAATTTGCCGCCGTCAGCGTCCTTCAAATCTGTAAATGTTGATTTAATAATACTCTGCGGAAGTTCATTCATTGCAATATTAATAGGGAATATTATATTTTTATACCTTCCCCATTTAATCTGTCTTGAAAAATATTTAACCTCTTCAAAGGGATAAATACCTTCTTTATCAGGCCTAGTCCAGAAAAGTTCCAGAACAATATTTGTAGCACCGTTAATAGCTGTCGTAGAAACATCCAGGTTTAAACTCCACATATTGTCCGTAAATTGAATTCTTTCCTTCGTCTTTTCATCAAGAACCTCTTCCAGCTCTGCCATTAAAGGAAATACCGGTGCAAATTTTGTAATAGGTATATCATACCACCCTGCTTTTTTATCTTGTTTTGAGATTTTTAAAAGCATTTGGAAAAGCGCCAATTCTGATTTTTGCGCATCATTTAACTCAAAAGAAGGGTCGTTTTTCTGGATATCAATCAGAGCTCTTAAAATATTTTCCAGTGAACGCACAATCTTGTTTGTTGCCCTATCTCTAACAAGAATCGAGAAGAAATTCTGTCTTCTTTTCGGGTTAAAGTGGAATATATAGCTGCCTTTAGGAGCTTCTTTTAACGAAGTATCTGTATCACTTGTATCAGGAGAAACTCCGTATTTTTCCTGCATCCAGTTTTCATAAGCACCTGTTTCAATAGCTTTCAGAGCTACTGCGACAGAATGTTTACACCATTCTTCTTTTAAAGGACAGTTACATCTGGCCTCTACTTTATTTTTCTTAAAAATTAAATCCGTAACGTAAAAGTCTTGATAGTTTCCTTTTACCTTACCTTTAAAAAAGTTTTTTTCCGGATATGCTTCCATAAGCATATCCTTTTGATAATACTCGTATCCGCGCCTCCAGCTGCCGGGTGTCGCATTTTTCTTTAAAAAATCATAATTAAACTTAAATTCACTCATTAACGTGAAACACTCTTTCCGGGTAATCAATACAAAAACGGCAAAATAAATCTTTTACCAAAGGCTCCCAACCTTGCTTTTATTATGACATAAAACAAAATTTTATGCAAGTGCTCTCCTCAATGCGTTTAAGACTTTTGTAATTTTATCATCCGGCGGAATTTCCAGACTAACTAGTTCACCGTCAAACGGATGCGGAAAAGAGAGTTTATATGATTGCAGCACCTGTTCTTCGGTCTTAATTTTCATTTTTCCAAAACCATAAAGAGTATCGTTAAAAACAGGATGCCCTATGCTTGACATATGAACCCTTATCTGATGAGTCCTGCCGGTTATAAGACGAACTTCAACCAGTGTGGCGTCTTCAAGACGTTCAAGGACTTTTACTACGGAAATACTTTCTTTTCCACCTTCAAAAACACCCATTTTATGCGGCTGCTTCGGATTGCGCCCGATTGGTTTATTGATAGTAAATTCATCCTCAACAACAATACCCTTAACGACTGCCAGATATTTTTTTATCATCCGGCCATTTTTCATTTCTTCAACAAGAAACTCATGAGTTTTATTATTCTTTGCTATCATCAAAAGCCCCGAGGTATTTCTATCCAGACGATGAATAATCCCGCGCCTAAACTCCCCGTTTATATCCGAAAGGTTTTCACCGTATCGATACAGCAATGCATTAACCAGCGTTCCTGAAGTTTCTATTGCCGTAGGGTGTGTAAGCATTCCTGACGGCTTGTTAACAACAAGCATATTTTCATCTTCCCATACTATATTAAGAGGTATGTCTTCAGGTAATATTTCAACTTTTTGAATAGGGTTAAACTCTATAATATCAGCTTCTTTTAGTATGTAAGAAGGCTTAACAGATTTAAAATTAACACTTACAGCGCCTTTTTTTATTTCTGACTGAATTTTCGAGCGCGAATAATCTTTCATATAATCTGCTAAAAAAACATCTATCCTTGTATCGGTTGTAAGTTCATCAATTATCAGCTTCATTGTTCTTTGAAAAGTTTTGTTTAATAATAATTACAACTATAGCAAAAACACTGACGTTTATAAAAATATCCGAAATATTGAATACCGGAAAGTTTACAAAATTTAATTTAAAAAAGTCCCTTACATACCCGAGAACAATTCTTTCATAGAGGTTGCAAAATATACCGGAAACAAGCATAGAAACCCAGAACAGAGTTAGGGTAGATGATTTTTCTATTGATTTAATAGTATAAAACACTATCCATAGTATTGCAGCTACGGAAAAACATATCAGAAAAACACGCGCATCCTGCAAAATGCTGAAAGCCGCACCGGTATTTTGTACAGAGATTAAATCCAGAACCGAATTTTGAGGGAAATTTTCTATATTTTTGATTACAAAATCAGACAAAACCAAGTCGAAACAGGCAAAAAAGATTATTGATATTATAAAATATACAATCTTACTCGTTCTTGACATTCTCTGCCTCTTCTGATTTAGGAATAACATTAACACGGACTATCTTGTATCCAAACCCTGTTAAACTGAGTTTAATACTCAAATCCTCAACATCAGCTTTTGTAAGCCCTATTGATGCAACAACGTACTCATTTACATTATCGCTGTTCGATATAAATAATCTCTCCAGGATATTATCATCAGGAAATTTTCTATAAACTTCCTTGGGCTGCTTTTGCGGATATTCAACCTTGTCGCTTGCTATAGAAGCAATCGCTATTACGTCCTCAGGCGGCGTAAATTCAAGAGAAGCTGTATACTCTTTGCCGGCTTGAATTTCCGCCGGTGCCGAAAGTTTTATATCTAAATTCTTCGCATCACCGTACAGCATGGATGTAGTTTCCGACAAAACTTTATCAGATGCAACTTTCCAATCACCGTCATTTTTCTTAAGATAGTATATGCTGTTCGATTCGCTTGTCAAAACACCGTCCATAGTAGAAGAAACCGGGATGTCAGCATATGAAGTTTCTGTAACTTCTACAGTTGCAGAGTCATCTTTTACAGAAATGTCCTTAATTTTTATTCCATAAACAATATTGTCATATGTATCCCACACGTCCTTAACCAGATTTGAATATGTTTCCAGATTAAAGCCGTCAGCATTTACATAATCCTTATCATATGTTGCAATAAATTTATTAAAGTTTGTTCTATTTGCATATCTTACCTGTGAATTTAAGAGTGATTTAATCTCGCGGGTGTCATTGTCAAAAATATGCAGTTTAAAAAAGTTCTGGCTTCCTGCTGCAAAAACCGCTGGTGATAATGCCATCGCACATAATAATATTAATATTCTTTTCTTCATAACAAAAATTATACCCTAAAATTTACAAAACTTGAATAATACAAACATACGACTTACTTTTTTCTAAACAATATGGTATAATTTTTTCGATGACTTAATAGGAGATGGCATGCCAAGTATTGATTTAGATGATGAATTTTTGGAGCTTTTTTACAATATCACCAACTCAAAGCCTCCAAAAGAATTAGAATTGCTTGATTTAAAAAAACAACTGATTAATATCGTTGATACTTTAAAAGAACTTAACAGCAATGCAAAAAAGCCTATTTACAGCAGAGCTATTAATCCTGATATTCCGGATGACGATAGTGAAAAGCAAGGTCCCGCTATATTAATAGTAGATGATTTGGGAGTTATAACATACCAACTAAAAGTTCTATTGTCACAATTTGATTATGATATAGACTGCTCTCAAGAAATATATGATGCTGTAAACAAATTTAAAAAGCGCAAATATCAATATGTGGTAATGGATTTATTTATTCCAACTGAAAGAGAAGGCTTTATTCTTCTTGCAGAGTTAAAAAAAATGGCTGCTTCAGCAGGTGTTAACACTATTGTTGGAGTTATTACCGCCTCTCCGAGAAAAGAAATTGAAGCTCAGTGCAAGGCTCGTGGCGCAGACTTCTTCCTTGAAAAAAACAGCGACTGGCAAAATGCTCTATTTGGAATTATGAAAAGCTATATTGACGCAGAAAAAGGCGGAGATGACGATGAGGATGATTACTAAAAATGGAACAAAAATCATTATTCTCAGTAATTTCCCCGATTATGGCAGGTCCGTCAAGTTCTCACACTGCAGGCGCAGTAAGGCTTGGACTTATGGCCAGAAATATTTATAAAAACAGTTTTTCTAAAGTTAAATTCTGCTTATATAATTCTTTTGCAACAACCGGCTTTGGACACGGAACTGACAAAGGTTTGCTGGCTGGAGTTCTCGGATATTCCGTCGACGATGTTATCATTAAAAACATCTTTGATGTTGTTCAAAACGTTGATTATTCCTACGAATATGCTCAGGATATTTCAAGACATCCGAACTCTGTAGATATAACTTTTGATAACAAAATGACCATTTCCGGAGATTCTGTCGGTGCTGGAGAAATAAGAATTAATTGTATTAATGGTTTTTCTGTAAATATTGACGGTTCTTACGATACACTTCTTTTAATGTATAAAGACCGTCCCGGTATGATTTCTACAGTTAGTGAAATTATACAAAAACAGAAAGTTAACATTGCCTCTCTCCATTGTGATAGAAGCTCTAAGGGCGGAACTGCTTCTATGTATGTTGCTCTGGACATTCCGATAGGAGAAGATGCTGTTGAAAAAGTAAAACAGATTAAGGATGTATTTTTTGTAACAAACATCAGAAAGCTCAAATAATGCCAATATTATCATTTTCAGATTTACAAATACGATGCGCAGAAGAAAATAAATCCATTTACGAAGTAGCTCAAGAAGAGGAAGCATCTCTTCTTGGAGAAGTTGTAGATGTTGTAAGATTAAAAGTTTTAGAAGATTTGCTTGCAATGAAAGATGCTGTTAAAAACGGACTTAAATCAAAAGAAAAAGCTATAAGCGGATGGTGCGGAGATGATTGCGCAAAACTTATAGAAAAATACCAGAAAAAAGGCGCAATTTTCGGAAAAACTTTTGAAAAAATAACAACTTATGCACTTGCAACAGCAGAAGAAAATCTCAGAATGGGAAGAATTGTTGCCTGCCCTACAGCCGGTTCCTGCGGAATTGTACCTTCTGTAATAATCGCAGCTGCAGAAGAAGAAAAAATTTCAGAAACCCAGCAGATAAACGGTCTTCTCACTGCCGGTATGACAGGGCTGATTATTTCTAATAAAGTTCAGCTTGCAGGTGCAGTTGCCGGCTGTCAGGCTGAGTGCGGAGTCGCATCTGCTATGGCTGCTGCAGCTCTTACACAAATGCTCGGAGGCAATGTTAGTGAAGTTATTAATGCGGCTGCACTTGCACTTAAAAATATCCTCGGACTTACCTGCGATCCTGTATGCGGGCTTGTTGAAGTACCTTGTATTAAGAGAAATGCATTCCTTGCGGTTCATGCTGTAACAGCTTCTGAACTTGCATTGTGCGGAGTTGAGAGTAAAATTCCGATAGATGAAATTGTTGATACGCTAAAGATTACCGGACAGCTAATGTCGCCGCTTCTAAAAGAAACTTCGCAGGGTGGATTAGCTAAAACAAAAACAGCACAAAAGCTTGAAGAAAAATTATTTAATAATAAACAGTAAAAATTTCGTCCGGCTTAATTTTAGCATGACCGCCCTTTATAAACATAAAGAAAATACCGGTTCCGAAAAAGATACCACCCGCAATAGCCAGAGGCCTTACCCATAATATCCTGTTTGTACCGTTTCGGGTTATTTCACCATAAAGAGGCTTTCCGCCAATAGAAAAATTCCCGATAACAATCTCTGCAGGAGTACCCCAGGTTCCACGCGGGGATAATGTTTCTAAACGGGCTCTAACAGGTGTTCCTGCCGGATAAAATTTCCCTTTATAATTTACATCAGATATTGTTTTAAATTCCAGAAATGAACCCTCTTCAAGCTTCTTTTTAGAAGAATAGATTTCTTTTATACAAATCTGAACAGGAGTTCTATTCTCTTCAAGAATAAATTCTTTGCGCCTCACCGGTTTATTTACCGTTTTTGGAAGCTCCTCATCCACAGGTTTCAATTTCTCATATGGTTTTATACGGGAGTATTTTTTATTACTTTCCGCGAATTCATCATTGATAATTGAAGGAGCATAAGGTTTAATCTGAAGATTTTTGTCCAGACTATTTTCAACAAAGTCATCAATTACCGCTGCTGAATAACAAGACTGAATATTAATTAACAAAACCAGTGTAAGAATTTTCTTACAAATAATGAACTTTTCTGGTTGAATTACTTTTAACCTTTTGCTGGAATTTTTCACGATTTTCCTTTGATGTTAATAAAAAGTTCTGGTAAAAAGGATTTTCTTTATATGGATTATTTACAAGATATTCAGGATATTTTTTATAAATATATTCATAAACTTCCATCATTCTTCTTGAAGTAAGCGGATGTGTACAGCACCATTCATAACGAGTTTGAGGGAATACCTTACTCATTACCACAATCAACGCAACAGGGTTATAGCCGGCATTAACCATATAGTCTACTGCACGCTTATCCGATTTATACTCGTATTTCCTAGGTGTACATAAGTTATTCAAATTATGAAAAAATCCTCTAAAAATACCATCGTAGCTATCCATACTATGCGAAATTTCGTGGCCTAAAACGGCTGCCAGCTGGTCTTCATCATCCAGAAGAACATACAGTCCTCTGTAAATTATAATCTGTCTGTCCCTGTGGATAGAATAAGCTTTTCTTGAACTATTTGCATCAAAGAAAAATACCGTTCTATTCTTAAGACCGTTCGAATTAAGGAGTCTGATACCGACTTTGCTGACTTCTTTTTGAATTTTTGCAGCTTCTGCACTGCTAATATAATATCCGGTATTTGCAGCAAATGTATTTGAAAAACTCATAAAAAGACATATAAAAAGTAATAAAATCTTTTTCATACCACACCGCTAGAATTGTTCAAGAAATCTCTTATCGTTATTGAAGAATAATCTTATATCATCAATTGCATATTTAAGCATAGCAAGTCTTTCGACTCCCATACCAAATGCGAAGCCGGAATAAACATCGGGATCAATACCAACGCCCCTAAGAACATTAACATCAACCATACCGCATCCAAGAACTTCAAGCCAGCCAGTTCCGCTGCAAATTTTACAGCCTTTGCCCTGACACATTATACATTGAACATCTACTTCCGCAGAAGGTTCTGTAAACGGGAAGAAACTGCTTCTGAAACGAGTTGGGCGGGAAGCTCCGAAATAAAGTCTTATAAACTCATTCAAAACACCCTTTAAATCACCAAAAGTTATGTCTTTATCAACATAAAGTCCTTCAATCTGGTGGAAAAAGTTATTTTTTCTTGCATTAATATTTTCATTTCTATAAACTCTGCCCGGAGAAATAACTTTAATAGGCGGTTTTTGATTTTCCATAACATGAATTTGCGCGCCTGAAGTCTGGCTTCTCAACACAACACCGGACATATCTTTAACATAGAAAGTATCCTGTACATCTCTTGCCGGGTGATCTTTCGGCACATTAAGCATATCAAAATTATAATACTCAGTTTCTACTTCTGGAGAAAGTTCCGGAGATACAACTGAAAAACCCAAATTCTGGAAAATAGTTACAATTTCATTTGTTGTAGATGTAAGCGGATGAACTTTACCCTGTGGAATAAACTTGCCATTCAGTGTGATATCAATTCTATCCTTTTGTAGTTTTTCATTAAGTTCTTTTCTGTAAAAAACTTCATGCTTTTCTCTAAGCAGCCCTTCCAAATCTTGCGTAATCTGGTTTGCAAGAGCTCCTACCACTCTTTTATCTTCATCAGATAAATCTTTAAGTCCTTTTTTAATAGAGTTAAATTCACCTTTACGGCTGAGATATTTTAATCTGATTTCATCAATATCACTGATTGATTGAGCTTTTTCAATGTCGCTCTTTGCTGAATTATAAATATTTTCCAACTGTTCTTTCATAATTTTCTCCCTTAAAAAAATAATATCGCAGCTGCTGCCTTTTTGCAAGTAAAGATGTTACAAGATTTCATCTATATAAATGATAGCATTTTCTTAACAAAACGTTACAATATAAAAAGACATGTTTTAGGACAGAGGGATGGAACAAGACACATCTTACAATAAAATAAAAAGAGCTACAAATGAAGAGTTGGCAGAAATGTGGACTCAGTATTTTGCTGACCACGAAAATAAAGAACTCAGAGATGCCCTTATCCTTCAATACATTTATCTTACAAGATACGTAGTCGGCCGTGTTAAGGTTGCTCTTCCGCCGACATTTTCGTATGAAGATATTTCAAGCTACGGCGTTGAAGGTCTTATAGATGCTGTCGAAAAATTTACTCCAAAGATGGGCGCAAGATTTGAAACTTACGCTCTCGTAAGAATTAGAGGAAATATTATTGATAAAATCCGTTCGCAGGATTTTCTTCCTAGAAGCGTCAGAAGAAAAATTAAAGACGTAAAAGAAGCTCAGGAAGAACTAAAAAAACAATTCGGGCGTGCGGCTACAAATACTGAAATCGCAAACTTTCTCGGTATTGAGAAAGAAAAAGTCGAACAGCTTCTCTCTGATGATACAACCATCACATCAATTTATGATAAAAAAGGTTCTTCTGACGGAGATTTAGAAATTATTGATACTATTCAGGATTCACATAGTCTTGCTCCGCATGAAGAGTTAGAAGAAAAAGACGTTAAAAAAGAATTGGAGAACGCTTTGAAAAGACTGCCGGAGAGAGAAAGAACTATTATGGTTCTGTATTATCACGAAAACATGACCCTGAAAGAAATCGGAGAAGCTATTAATGTATCTGAATCACGCATTTCTCAGCTTCACGCTCAAGCTATTATGAAGCTTAAGAACTTGTTGAGCGAAAACCGTTCAGAAAGATTAAAAAGAAGCATCATATAAATTCAGAAAGTATTATATTACTAATAAGTGTACCTTTAAGATTAAAAGTATATCCGGAAGGCGTTTTTTCAATGAAATCCGAATATTTTTCAAGAATATGTCTATATTTACTCCCAAAATCAATTCCGTATTTTTGGTCAATCTCAGAAACATTTACCCCCGAACGTTTTCTAAATCCCAGAAAAATTTCTTCTTCGAGTTTTTCTTGCATACTCAGTGTTCTTCCGCATTCGTGAATATGAGGTTTAGCCATATACTCTTCAAGAGAAGTGTAATTAGAATACCTTACTCCGTCTACATAGCCGTGCGCAGCCACGCCAAAACCATAATAATCATTGTTATTCCAATAGTTTAAGTTATGACTTGACTCAAATCCGTCTTTTGCAAAGTTACTGACTTCATAGCGATAAAAACCATTCGCTTCAAGAACATCATTTACCACCTCGTACATGTCAGCCTGTTCATCATCAAGGGGTAAATATATTTGATCTGTATCAGATGTTATCAGCAGGTTAGTTTCCTTATTATAACATTTGCCCCAAAACGACTCCTCTTCGATTTTCAACCCGTAAGTAGAAATATGCTGAATATCTAAACTTAAAAACTTTTCTAAATCCTTTTTCAGACAGTCCATTGTCTGGGTCGGAAGCCCGTAAATCAAATCAACGCTTATATTCTCAAAACCGGCTTCTTTTGCAAGATTAACAGCCTCTGTTATTTGCTCAGAATTATGTCTGCGGCCGATTAGTTTTAAGATTTTATCATCAAAAGTTTGCGAGCCTATGCTCAAACGGTTTACACCCAAAGACTTTAACTGTTTAAAATAATCTAAATCCCTATCATCAGGATTTATTTCCAAAGTAAATTCATAATCCTCAGAAAATATAAAGGGCTTAATAATTTTCTCTAAAAGTTCAACAGGAAGCAAAGATGGCGTGCCTCCTCCAAAATACAAAGTCTTGAGTTCTTCACCGCTATAGTTTACAGATATATCTTTGAGGAGAGCATAAACATATCCGCTCATCATTTCAGGACGATTATAGGAAACAAATGAACAATATTTGCACTTTGATTTACAAAATGGTATGTGTATATACGCACTATTTACCATAATATCCTCGTAAAAAACAGGCTATTCATCCAGCTTAATATAATTTGTGTCCCACCTTAAATCAATATACTTAACCTTTTTATTAAGCATTTTCACCTGTGGAAGAAGCGACGGTATTCTGTGGATTTTATCAAACGTTCCGGCATTAAAACTTCCCAATCTGATATTAACTGTAGGAATTTTCACATAAACATCTTTTGGGTTTCTATAGTCTATGTATTCAACAGTTTCACCGGAGTCCATCTCAACTGTTGCTGCTAATTTTTTAAAATTATTGACTTTTGCTTTATCCCAGTTTCTGTAATCATCTCCGCTTCCATATGTAATAACCTTTACAGTTTTAAAATCAGGACTCAAAGGCATATAATCTCTTCCAATAAGCTTTCCATCAGCAGAGAAAAATGCAATAGGCGGTACATTAATATCCGGAGAAATTGTTATAAGCGGAGTTCTTTCAATTATAATAATCTGCAGCCTTGCAGGAAACCAGAAACGTCTTATGTAAACATCCCTTACCGGTTCAAGCTGCATTATACTTTTCTTAAGGTTATCTGTCTTAACAAGAAAAATCGGCTTTGTACAAACCTGATTTCTTCTAAGTGCAGATAGAATTTTTTGTGATGGCACAATCCTGTTATTAGTAATCTCAAGAGCAGGACTGCTCAAATTGTCAAAAGCATTTCTATGAAGCCGCCACTGCGGAAGTTTAAGGATTACAACACCTAAGAATATCAAAAATATTATTATAAACAAACGCCACAAAGCTCTCAACTGGCTTAAACGCCTTTGAGATTTTCGAACCTTTCTCTGCATTTTAGCCTGCTGCAGACGGCGGTTCTGATGATATTTTGGATGCTGTATATCCTCATTTGACATTATTTATTCAATCCTACGCTGTTAAGTATCATTAAAACAAGATTGTCATAATCTATACCGCCAGCCTTTGCCTGAGCTGGTAAATCGCTTGTATCAGTCATACCCGGATTTGTATTAATTTCCAAGAAATAAGGTTTGTCATCTTTTACCATAAAATCAACCCTTGAAACACCGGAACAGCCTGTTTCTATATGAGCCTCGACAGCATACTTTTGTGTTAGTTCATAAGCTTCTTTTGAAAGTCCGGTTGCAGGAACGATAAATTCTGAAAGCCCTTTGGTGTACTTTGCATCAAAATCATACCACTCTGTCTTTGTTCTGATTTCTAAAATTTCAGTTGCAAACGGCTTGCCATCACGCTCCAAAACTCCTACAGTAACAAAGAAGCCATCGATAAATTCTTCAAGCAAAACTTCTGCATTATATTTACGGGCTTCTTTTACCGCGTCAAAAAGCTCGCCATCGCAATTAACTTTACTCATCCCATAGCTTGAACCTTCTGAAACAGGTTTTACCATTATAGGATATTCTAAATCCATAACCTTCTTCACCGGATTGTCACCAGGCAGCAAAAAAGCAGATTTTATAAGAGGTACATTTGTATTTTTAAGAATACGCTTTGTGAATTCTTTATTCATACAAATTGCACTGGCCATAACCCCGCAGCCTGTATAAGGAATTTTCATAATTTCTAAAACTCCCTGAACACATCCATCCTCACCGTATTTTCCGTGGAGGGTATTATAGGCATATTCAAAACCTTTTAAATCATTCATAATATTTTCAGAAACATCAACTATTTCAGCATTTGCATACCCTAAGCGTTTAAGAGCTGCAAGAATATTTTTTCCTGAGCGCAGTGAAACTTCGCGTTCAGAAGACATTCCGCCGCATAGTACAGCTATTTTTGCTTCTTTTGATATAGTATATTGCATAATTCTTCCTCTTTTTCTGTTTTATCCCCGATAAATATGATTTCCGGTCTTAATTCTATTGTATAAGTATCTTTTACAGCATTGTGCATCTTTACCATCATTTCCAGAACATCTTCTGATGTAGCGTCACCTTTATTAACAATAAAGTTAGCGTGCTTTTCCCAAATTTTAACATTCGGAGCTTCGAATTCTTTCACACCAGCTTTATCCAGCAATCTTCCGGCAGAATCATTCTCGGGATTTTTAAAAACGCTTCCTGCATTAGGGTTAGCTAAAGATGGCTGGACTGTTTTACGGAAAGTAAGATTTCTTTCCATCAATGCCTTGATATCCTCCAGAGGAGCACGTTTTAATTCAAATTCTGCATAAAGAAGTATGAACCTTTTATCGTGTAAAAGTGAGTGCCTGTATGAAAATTGCATATCTTCTTTCTTTTTGTAAACCACTTCTTTTGTTTCACAGTCAAAAAGACAGCAAGAAACAAGCGTATCTGCAATGCACTGGCCATGTGCACCGGCATTCATATAAACAGCGCCGCCTATTGTACCGGGAAGCCCTATTAAAAACTCCAGACCGCTCAATGATACTTCGCTAACGCTTTTTGCAAGCATTGGGTCTTTTACGCCGCATTCTGCATATATTTTTGTTCCTCTTATCTCAAACTTCTTCATTTCAGTTGTAATAATTACATTACCGCTGTAGCCGTTTGAAGAAAAAAGAACATCAGAACAGCTTCCAAGGACAACGTATTCATCCAGTTCTCTAAGAATAGATGTCAACTCTTCCAGAGTTTCCGGAAGGTAAAGTGTTTTAACCTTACCTCCTATTTTGTATGTTGTCAAATTTTTTATCTCAAAATTGTTTCTAATTTGCATAATTCTTTTCCCAGATTAGTAATTGTACCGGCACCAAGTCCGATTACAACGTCCCCCTTTTTCAAGCTTGGCATTAATTTTCGAGCCACATCCTGCATATTACCTGATACATATTCGCAAGATAACTCAGCTGCGAAATTTTCACCATTTATCCCTTCTATCGCATCTTCCGAAGCTGCATAAACATCAGTTACAATTACACGGCCGGCATTTTCAAAGGCTGTAAGAAACTCTTTCCACAAAGATTGAAGTCTTGTAAACCTGTGAGGCTGAAAGACAGCAACAACATTTTCCTTACCGAATTTCGAAGCAGCTGCCTGCAATGCAGCCTTAATCTCAGTCGGATGGTGAGCATAATCATCATACACAGTAATTCCATTAAACTCGCAAACTTTCTGAAAACGTCTGCCCATACCTGTAAAGGGGTAAAAATATTGTGCTAATTTTTTTAACTCTACCCCTGCTTCATTTAGAGCTGCTACAACAGCAAGTGTATTATAAACATTATGAATACCGGCCAGCTGCGTTTTTATAGTAGTAAGCAGACATCCGTTATGAAATATTTCAATAGTTTCGCTGTCAACATTTTTTGCCGTATAGTCTGCATCTTTTAGCCCGAAAGTAATAAAATTTCCGCTAAGAAGTGCCGTTCCAGCATTGTCATTATTAATTAAAACCTTTTTAGATTGTACAATTTCCTGATTAAAAGTTTTTACTAAATCGGGCATACCATTCTTGTAATGATCGATATGATCCTCTTCTAAATTGTTAATTACAAGAATATCAGGCGAATATTTAACAATCGTACCGTCACTCTCATCTAATTCTGCTATAAAATGTTTTCCAGCCCGGTGTTGTGCATTAGTATTAATATCTGGAATAATTCCGCCATCAACAAAAGATGGTTCCAGTCCTGCTTTATCCAAAACAAAAGAAGCTAGTCCGCTCGTTGTGGTTTTTCCGTGAGTACCGGAAAAACCAATAAAGCACTTGCCACTCTGCTGAGCTGTTTTAGCAATTTCTTCTAATAAATCAGAGCGATGATAAACAGGAATACCAAGTTGTCTAGCCTTAAGTAATTCCGGATTATTTTCTCTTATTGCCGTACTTATTACAACTATATCAGTATCATCAGATAAATTAGCCTCATTATGGCCAATCTTCACCTGTGCGCCTAATTCTCTTAACTTATCTATATATTTTGAATCAGCAATATCGGAGCCGGAAACAGTGTGCCCGTCTTCCAGCAAATATTTTGCAAGACCGCTCATCCCTATTCCGCCGATTGCTATAAAATGATATCTTCCCACCTTTAACCTCTCTAATTCAGAGATTATTATAGTATAAATACAGGTGTATTTACAAGTCTGGAAAATTAAGATATTACATTATATTCTCGCGCATATTTTGCGATAATATCCACAGCTCTTTCTATTTGCTCAAAATTTAAATCTTTCATAGCGCATAACCTCATACGACATTCTTTTCTTCTAACAGCCGGATAAGTAACAATATTGACATACACTCCGTTTCTACGGAGTTTGTCATATAATTCAAACAATACAGGCTCGCTATAAATCATAACAGGAATTACAGCAGACTGAGAGTTTCCAATATCAAACCCTTTTTCCGAAAGCTTTAGCTTCAAGTAATTTATATTTTCCCATAATTTTTCCCTGCCTGCATTATCTGAAGCAAGCAGTTTGAACACTTCGTTTAAGCCCCCTGCAACAGATGCTGGAAGAGCTGTCGAGAAAAAATAACTTCTTGCATAAAGTCTTAAATACTGAACAACTTTTCTTGATGCGGCACAATACCCTCCAAGACCACCAGGTCCTTTGCTAAGCATTCCTACATTCAAATCTATTTTACCTGTAACCCCGAAATATTCAGCAGTTCCTCTCCCCGTTTTCCCAACAACTCCAACACCGTGAGCATCGTCCACCATAACTCTACAGCGGTATTTTTGAGCAAGTTCAACAATTTTATCAAGAGGTGCCATATCTCCATCCATCGAAAATACACCGTCAGTTATTATCAATCGTCCTGTTTTCTCTTCCGGCAAGCGGGATAAAATTCGCTCTAAATATCTCATATCTTTGTGGGGATAAACTTTAATATCTGCACCTGAAAGCATGCACCCGTCAAAAATTGAAGCATGATTTGCTGCATCATTAATTACTACATCGTTTTTGCTGCAAAGAGCTGATACAATACCAACATTTGCACCATATCCGCTAGGAAACACTATTGAATCTTCAACCCCGTAAAATTCTGCAATTCTGCCTTCCAATTCTTTATGTATATCAGTAATACCAGCATAATTAGATACAGCTCCCATACCATACCCGAACTCTTCTAGGGCCTGTCTTGCACCATCCATAACCTGAGGATGAGTAGAAAGATTAAGATAAGAATTAGAGCCTAGCATTATTACATTATGAATTTTTCCATCTTTCTCTCTAATGTCGGATTCAGGACTGACTTTATTCATAGTAACCATACCTAAAGCTTCATTACCTGTCATAATTCCGCTGGACAGAACTTCATCAAGCCTGTCAGTCTTTGCCAAAATATCCTCGCCTTGCAATGTATCAACAAAGTTTTCAAACTTTAAATTCATAAACTTTTTGCTTTTCTCTAAATCTAACACGCCATATCCCCTATAACCAAATGTGTGTTAGTATTCTAGTTGAAGCTAAAAATTTTTCATATTAGATAGTAAGGTAAAATATCTTCGACTTACAGGTCATCGCCCTTGCCGATTGCCCAGCGGAAACCAAATGTTAATGCTACACCATTGCGACCGCCGTTACGAACCATAGCCTGAGCAAAACCTGTGAAACGGTCTTTCCAGTTGCGCTGTAACCCGACACCATACTCTACATAAGGATCTACACTCATTTTTGGTAAGATGACATCATTTGCACGTACTTTTGAGGAATTCAATACATTCCAGACCATACCTACGCTTGCATAGGGCTGCCACCCGTTCTTTAAGTTACTGATAAATTTCAACTGAGGATTTATCTGGAATGTATGCAAAGGGTCGCTGTCGATTTTTACTCCGGCAGCATTCGTATAATCAAAGGTATTTACAAATGAATAGTTCATAAACAAAATTGGTTGTAAGATATATTTACCATTCTTAAACTCAAAGTTATAACCGCTCTTTGAACCAATGCCGGCCAGAAGTGCTGTAAAGTCCTCATTCCCATACATTGTTTTGCTGCTGCCGACATTGGCTCCGGCGGTTGCGGTCAAGGCCGTAAAGAAATTGCCTTTGTAGAATGTTTCGGTTATACCAAGGACGCCGCCGTTTAAGCTCGTATCTACGCCGTCATAACTCAATTGGGAACCATTATAACCGCCATAAATCGATTGGACATTATACCACCCGCGTTTCAGTTCTTTAAAATTACTGTCAAAGCCGACCAGAGTGCCATAAGTAATAGCATCGACATCCGGACCGTGATTAAGGTTGATTGTTTCAAAACTCGTAAAGGGTTTGACCCAGAAACCTTTGTTTATCATTTCAAGCTCGGGTGTGTATTTGGGAGTGCCTTCACTTATGGCATACCGATTGTTATTAATGATGGCCATTCGCTGATTAAAAGGCAATTGAGAGAATAAATCCATATGCTGGAACGCAAATCGGACGGTTTCATTGATTACTGCCTGACTGCCGGCCTGATTCGCTACCGGAGTGGATAATACGGAAGGGTTAAAACTATCAGAGGAGTTTTGACCGCCGCGATTGAATACAAAATATCCGCCATCTGCTCGGTTATCATAATTTACATTGTATTTATATATTGGTGTATAAGCTGTCTGATATTTGTCCGGAAGTTCTCCGGTTCCATTCAAGACATTATCTTTCAAACCCTCTTCGGCAAAGAATATTTCTGCGCTGTCGCCTTTAGAATCCGATAATAAATTCATACCGGATACTATAAGGTCGCCATTATGCTCGCCATAACCATTGGAAGTAAATCTATCCATTGTTTCATTTGCAAGATCTACATCAACTACCATTTTAGTATTATTTGAGAGTGTAAAATTATTAACGTCATAAGTATGGATACTGTTATTTACTGTATTTAAAGTAGTATTACCAACGCTCAAATCTGCTTCATACATATCATTGAGCATATAAAATGCTGTATTGTCTATATTATCCCCGGTTATATTGACTTTATAACTCTCCGGCGCCATTATGCTCTCTAAGCTAACTGGTTGCGGCTCTGCTTCACCGCGGATATTATCGGCCATAACAAACTTACCGCCGTTTTTCATTTCAAAGTTGATGGTCGAACCATACCCTGCATAAATTGCATTATCATCTCGTTCACCATTGACTTCTGTATAATTACCGCTAAAGACAGAAGTATATCCGTCTTTGGCTACTATATTAAGGTCTGTTAATGTCATAATAGCTCCGCCGCCAGCCATTGCATATTCGCCGTCTGCTTTTGCATAGTTACCGTAAAATGAAGAGTTAACTATACCGGTTCCGCTGACAAGTTTCTCTTCATCATAATCCCATTCACCAATTAAATCGTTATTAAAAATAGCGCCACCTACTGCAACATCTCCGCTTTGTACGTTATTTCCAATAAAGTTGCCGGTAATGTTTTTTATTTCTCCATAAGAATTAGCTATCGCACCGCCATAGGCATATTCCCCAGAGACAGCCGCATAGTTCCCAATAAAATCGCCTGTGATATCGCTGATTTCGCCATCATTAGAAATCGCTCCGCCTTCGGCATATTCCCCAGAAGCGTAGTTACCGATGAAGTTGCCGGTAATATTACCAATACTAGCATCATTAGCAATTGCACCACCCATACCAGCAGTTGTGCTTATGTCATACAATGCAAGCGATTCAGGCTCAGCCTCAGACAAAGCCACTGCAGAATTACCTATAAAATTACCGCTAATATTGAAGGCAGCTTCAGAATACTCTGCCTCTGAAGATTCTAAAACGCTTGCCTGATTAGGTGTCACTCTATTATAAATAGCTCCACCTGCAGCATTATGTGCATCCTGTGCACTATTGCCTATAAAATTTCCCGAAATTTCTGAAAATTTTCCACCATTAAAGATTGCACCACCCAAGCTAGCGCTATTAGCAATAAAGTTGCCTTTTATATTCTTAATAAAATCTATATTATAAATAGCACCGCCCATAACATCATCATTCTCTACAAAATCACCATTTACGTCTTCAATATAAGAAGACCCAACAAGTGGTTCTTGCAGGTCGGAAGCGTCATATCTTGCTGTAATGGTTGTTTTTCCTTCGGTCGGAGCAGAAACCTCCTCAAATATTCCATCATCACTCCACTCAAAGTATTTCACATCTGTACCTGAGCCGTATTCGGTTTGAGCCAAATCAACACGGTAATAAACAGGAACCAGTCTGTTCTCAACAGCATTCCATTCAAATTTGGTTATGGTATTTTCACCTTTCTCATCCACACGTGTAAGTGTATATCCGGAAGATAAATCCTGTGCTTCAGCAGTAGATGACAGAGTAAGCAATATTGCACATGCAGCCAGAGATAAACGCTTAAATCCGCTCATAGAGAGCGTTTTAG
>OKSV01000416.1_pt1 | contig 28520 bp, 33 predicted proteins | sample 1601261 | NCBI WGS metagenome assembly OKSV01 (sample SAMEA3879560, study PRJEB24766) | human gut metagenome | biome: human-associated habitat; feature: feces | place: USA | collected 1985/1987
TCTGCTGAAACGATTGCCATTATATAGGCCTCCTATTTATTTTTTGGGATATCCCCCATTTACAAGTACATTTTATCACAAATTTTATCAGATTACTAGCGTTACTTACAATTTGGTTAATTTTCTGTGAAAAAAGCAGTGTAAATAGGAAAGTATTTTTCAAGTATTCTCACTGCTTTCATTTTTATTTTCAATTAATGGATTTTTAGCACAAAAAAGACAAGCACTCTCTGGCTTGTCACTCTGCGGAAAGAGGGACTTGAACCCTCACGATCTAAAGCGATCACAGGATCCTTAGTCCTGCGCGTCTGCCAATTCCGCCATTTCCGCTGTTCCTTAACAACATAAATAATTATATCAGCCATTCATAGTTCTGTCAACACTATTTTTCATTTTTTTGCAAAAAAGCTGAAATTTTTTCAATGTATGTTTTAGGATCACTTTCAAAAGATTTGGCATGCGCTGCACCCTTAGCTATATAAAGGTCTTTCTCACTATTTGTTGCACGATAATTTTTATAAACCATACTTGTTGGAACGAACTTATCTTCGCTACCATGGATAAAAAGAATTGGGCGCGTATTGTTTTTTAATTGTTTCACACAGCTGGCTTGTCCATATGAGAAACCTGCTCGAACTTTTGATACTGCAGACACTTCATAAAGGATCGGGAAAGCAGGTAAGTTATACATAGCTTTAGCTTGATATTTTAATTCATCCCAAACACTACTATAACCGCAGTCTTCAACAATATTAACCACTTGTTTTGGTAATGTTTCTTCACCTGAAGCCATCATAACGGTAGCCCCACCCATAGAAACACCAAACAAGGTAATTTCGCTGTCTGAATTTTGTTCAACTAGCATCTCCGCCCATTTTATGACGTTTAAGCGGTCGTTCCAGCCATATCCAATGATTTGCCCTTCGCTGTCACCATGCGACATATTATCGGGCATAAGGACATTGTAGCCTAGCTCATGAAACATCCATGCATAAGGCTTCATATCTTCCTTATCGTTTGTAAACCCATGAACAACAATAACCGTTTTATTTGTTGCTGTTTCTGCAGGAACATACCAAGCATCTTGTTTTAAACCTTGGTTGGTCATCCAAAGCGTTTCTTTAGTCAGTTGGTCAAAACTCTGCTCATAGGCGTAGAGAGAATTGTCTTTTGAACGACCATTATTATTAATGAATGATTTTTCTTCACGAATTTGTGCTACATGGAAAAAATAAAAACTTGCTCCGATACTTACTACAAAAAGTAGAGCAATAATTCCCAATAAAACACGATGTTTTCTAATTCTAATTTTTCTCATGCTCACTATTATACTATTTTTTCCTAAAAATAAAAGGGGTACAGATTCATTAGAATTGTATTATCAAAAAAAACACTCCCAAGCTTTTAGCTTGAAGAGTGTTAATCTATTTTAGTGATTATTTGCTATTTTCAATCGCTGCTGTCACAAAGGCTGTGTAAAGCTCTTCTGGACGGTTTGGACGACTTTGAAGTTCTGGGTGATATTGAGCAGCCACGAAGAATTTTTTCTCTGGCAATTCAACAACTTCCATCAAGCGGTTATCTGGCGATACACCTGAGAAAACAAAACCTGCTTCTTCAAATTGGTCACGGAATTTAGTATTGAATTCGTAACGGTGACGGTGACGACGTTGAATAACTTCTTGATTGTTATAAGCTTGTGCTGCACGTGAACCTGGTTTTAATTTACATGGGTAAAGCCCAAGGCGAAGTGTTCCACCCATATCTTCGATATCAATTTGGTCACGCATAATATCAATAATTGGGTATTTAGTATCCGGAGCAAGCTCAGCTGAATTTGCACCTTCCAAGTTCAATACGTTACGAGCGAATTCCACACAAGTCAATTGCATACCAAGACAGATACCAAGCATTGGCACGTCTTTTTCACGCGCATAGCGGATTGCTTCAATTTTACCTTCTGTCCCACGTTGACCAAATCCACCTGGGACAATGATACCATCAGCATCACCAAGCATTTCTTCAACATTGTCAGCCGTAAGATCATTGGCATTAACCCATTTAAGGTCAACAGCCACATCATTAACATAACCTGAATGTTTAAGAGCTTCGACAACTGAAAGGTAAGCGTCTGGCAATTCAACATATTTACCAACAAGAGCAATCTTAGTTGATTTTTTAAGATTCATAATCTTATCAACCATTGTAGACCATTCTGACATATCCGCTTTTGGCACATCCAATTTCAAGTGGTCACAAACGATTTGATCCATGTTTTGAGCTTGCATGTTAAGTGGAATTTGATAAATATGATCCACGTCAAGTGACTCAATAACAGCTTCTGGAGCAACATCACAGAATTGTGCCAATTTATTTTTAATGTTTTGACCAGCTGGTTTTTCTGTACGGATAACCAACATATTAGGTTGAATACCAAGACCACGCAATTCTTTAACAGAATGTTGTGTGGGTTTAGTTTTCATTTCACCAGCAGCTTTAAGGTATGGAAGAAGCGTTGTGTGAATGTACATAACATTATCAGCACCAACATCTGCTTTCATTTGACGAAGGGCTTCAAGGAATGGAAGACTTTCAATATCACCAACTGTGCCACCAACTTCTGTGATGATAACGTCAGAATCAGTTGTTGTCGCGGCACGTTTGATTTTTTCTTTCAAAGCGTCTGTGATGTGTGGAATAACTTGGACAGTTGCACCAAGATATTCACCTTTACGTTCTTTACGAAGAACTTCGCTATAAATTTTACCAGTTGTTACGTTAGAATATTTGTTAAGGTTGATGTCAATAAAACGTTCATAGTGACCAAGATCAAGGTCAGTTTCAGCACCATCGTCTGTCACGTAAACTTCACCGTGTTGATAGGGGCTCATTGTACCTGGGTCAATGTTAATATAAGGGTCAAATTTTTGGATAGTTACTTTAAGACCGCGATTTTTCAAAAGACGACCAAGACTTGCAGCCACGATTCCCTTACCGATAGAAGAAACAACACCACCAGTAACAAAAATATACTTAGTCATTAAATAAAACTCCTTTTAAATAAAATGATAGCAAACGATAAATGCTTGAAGATTAAGAATATCAACAAATCAAAACATCCATAAGATATTTGATAAAAAAGTAAATAAACATTTACTTTTAGGAAAACAAAAATAGCTCCCTAAAAAGTTAGGGAGCTTTCATACGACCTCTAAAAAAGAGGTGCCCAAATAATAATATAAACTATCCTGTGGCGTTTGTCAAATGGTAATTGACAACTTTTTTAATTTAGCAAAAAACTAACGCTGATGACTACTCTTCATTTAAATCATCATCCTCGTCATCTTCTTCGTTGATGTCAACCTCTTCGTCCAAATCTTCGTCTGGAATAATTTCATTGATTTCTGAATCATATGACTCAACTTCGGATTTTTCATCATCTGGATTTTCTTCATCGTACTCTAAATCGGATGATTCAGGTGTGAAGTCTTCATCTTCTGGGTCATCATCTGAATAGTCAATAGCATCTTCATCACCATCCATAAAGGCATTTACACGTTTGCGTTTACGTTTTGGTGCTCCATTTTCATCTTCTTCAAGTGTAATGATTTCTTCGTCGATTTCGTCGATAGCATACCATGAACGAAGTCCCCATTTGTTGTCGCCAAGTGGAATAAAGCTTCCATCAACGTTCAATGCAGAGTAAAAATATGGTAAAGCTTCACGAATTTCTGCGTCAGATTTTTCGAGGTAGTTTTGGATCTCATTTACAAGATCGCTGAAATACATTTCATGATCGCGTCCGCGTTCTTCCAGAATAGCACGTGCAACTTCAATCATTGAAAGTTCGCTTTTTTCTTGTCCAGCAAATACTTCTAATTCCAAGGTAATTCTCCTTATTAATCTTAGGATGTGAGCAAACAGCCACAATAACCCTATTATCTTAATTTTCGTTATTCTCTATTTTACGCTAATTTTGTCAATTCGTCAAAAGATTTATAAGAATTTCTGAGAAAGGGCATAAAAAGCCAAGTAATCTATAGATTACCTGACTTTATAACTATTTATCTAAGGATAAATTATTTTACTTTTGCAGTGCTTGTTACCACTTCAACAGCTTTCTTCATAGCGATATCGTGTTTAAGCATATCTGCTGAAAGAAGGTTACGAACTTGTTCAACTTCCATGTTGTATTCTGAAGCAAGGTCGTTGATTTCTTTTTCGATTTCTTCGTCAGAAGCTTCGAATCCTTCTGCTTTAGCGATAGCTTCGATAACAAGGTTAGTTTTAACACGTTTGTCAGCGTCAGCTTCGTATTGTTTGTGAAGGTCTTCTTCAGTTGTACCAGTCAATTGGAAGTACATTTCTGGAGAGATACCTTGACGTTGCATGTTACCCATGAATTCGTTCATGGCGCGGTGAACTTCGTCGTGAACCATTTCTTCTGGCAATTCAACGATTTCAGCGTTTGCAACAGCCAATTCAAGCGCAGCACCTTCAACAGCATCGTCAAATGCGATTTCTTTAGCTGATTCAAGTTCTTTACGGTATTTAGCTTTCAATTCGTCAAGAGTTTCAACTTCTTCGTCGATGTCTTTAGCAAGTTCGTCATCAAGAGCTGGAACTTCTTTAGCTTTAACTTCGTGTACAGTTGTAACGAATTTAGCATCTTTACCAGCAAGGTCTTCAGCTTGATATTGTTCTGGGAATGTTACGTTAACTTCTACAGTTTCACCAGCTTTAGCACCAACTAATTGGTCTTCGAAGCCAGGGATGAATTGACCTGAACCAAGTTCAAGTGAGAAGTTTTCACCTTTACCACCGTCGAATTCAACACCGTCAACTGAACCAACGAAGTCGATAACAACAGTGTCACCAAGTTCTGCAGCACCTTCTTTAACGATAAGTTCTGCAAGGTTGTTGCGTTCGCGTTCTACTTTTTCGTCAACTTCAGCGTCAGTTACTTCTTTAGTAGCTTCTACTGAAACTTCAAGGTTTTTGTAGTCACCAAGTTTTACTTCTGGTTTTGTAACAACTTCAGCAGTCAAAGTCCATTCTTGACCTTTTTCCATTGATTTGATATCAATTTTTGGTTGTGCAACAACATCAAGGCTAAGTTCAGCAACTGCTGCTTGGTAAGCTGCAGGAAGAAGAGCGTTCAGTGCATCTTCATAAAGAGCTTCTTCACCAAATTGTTGGTTGAATACGGCACGTGGAATGTGACCTTTGCGGAATCCAGGTGCATTCAAATTTTTCTTAACTTTGTTGAAGGCTTGATCAAGAGCTGGTTTGATTTTATCTTGACCGATTGTGAATGTAATCACGCCACGGTTAGTAGCTTTGTTTTCAAATGATACAGACATGAAGTCATTTCTCCTTAAAATTTTATATACAGTTTAGTTTAACATATTTCAGGCTTTTTTGTCAAAGAATAGTGCTATATCAAGGGTTTTAGGCGCTAATTTTTTTTGCTTGATTTCAGCATTTTTTCACTGTCAATTTTTGTTTCAAAAAACAAATCAATAAGGACTTGCTTGACGTGTATTTTTTTAATAAACTATGGGTATGAACATTATTTCAAAATATATCGAACGTCTTCAGGTAGAAGAAATTGCAGTTGATATCATCTCAAAAATCGTATCACTTCTCCTTCTTCTTATCGTATTTTTAATCGCAAAACGCGTGTTAAATTTCATTTTCACACACGCTATTGCAAAATCAATTTCACTTTCACGACAGACTGAAGCTCGCAAAAAAACCATTGTCAAATTGCTTCACAACATCATGAGTTACACCCTTTATTTCTTCTTTATTTCTTGGGTGCTAAGTATTCTTGGTGTACCTGTCTCTAGTCTACTTGCTGGGGCTGGACTTGCTGGGGTTGCCCTTGGTCTTGGCGCACAAGGTTTCTTAACTGATGTTGTTAATGGTTTCTTCATCTTGCTTGAAAATCAATTTGAAGTTGGGGATTCAGTTGTTATCGGTTCTGTCGAAGGAAATATTTCAAGCGTTGGTATTCGTACTACGCAAATTCGCGGTTTTGATGGAACATTACATTTTATTCCTAACCGCAATATCACCGTTGTTTCTAACAAATCACGCGGCGATATGCGAGTTCAGATTGATATCCCAATCTATGCTCACACAGACTTGGCGAAAGTATCAAACATCATTAAAACCATCAACAAAGAGCAATTACCTGCTTTCCCTGAAATTGTTGGTAGCCCAACAATTCTCGGTCCATGTACAAACACCACTGCTCAGCTAGTTTTCCGTGTTGATATTTTCGTACAAAATGGTAAACAAAATTATATCTATTCTAATTTTTATCGTCTTTATCAAGAGGCACTTTTGGAAAATGATATCTCGCTACCAACCATGTACGCTAACCTAACACTTTCAAAATAACAAGACAAGAAAAAGGTTGAAGTTTAACACTTCAACCTTTTATTTTTAAAATTTACGAATTGGATCAGCGGTGTAAGTCGCACGCGCACCACCTATTAATCTTGGTCGGCTAGCTAAAGCTGTCACATGCGCACCACCTAATTCACGCTGCACTGGAATCAATGGCACTTGCACGCGCTTAACATGCATTCCAATAAATGTATCACCAATATCAAGACCAGCATGCGCCACAATTTCTTCTACTTCTACAGGATCTTGCATGAATTTAAATGCAGCAACTTGACCACTTCCTCCAGCGTGCAGATTTGGAATGACATTAACGATTTCTAAATCCTTTTTCTCAGCCAGTTCACGTTCTACTGTCAAGGCACGATTCAGGTGCTCACACCCTTGAACTGCCAAATAAATGCCACGCTCAGTCAATTCTTTAAGAAGTGTTTTTACAATCACTTCACCGATTTCAGCGCTGCTATTTTTTCCAATCAAACCTCCAGCCACTTCACTAGATGACAGTCCAAGGACAAAAATTTGTCCTTTTTTAATGGCAGAGCGTTCAATAATATCATCGACAATCACTCGTGTTTGATTCGCTAAAGCCCTTAAATCCATACTAAACCTCCGTACCTATTTATTTTCAAAACGTTGATAAGCCAGATAAACGAGGTAACCAACTAACATTCCAAAAAGATTTTGCAAAAGATTTCCAGGAATACCAGCCAAAGCTCCTCCTAGACCATAACCTAAAAGAAAAGTCGCTAAGAAATACCAGCCAACCATCAAAATACTAGCCAGAATAAGCCCTAAAATGCGTTTTTTCCCAGTCCATCCTGCAAAATACCCTTGCGCTCCATGAGCAATTAAACTGTGAAACATGTATTGTGGATAACCTAACAACAGGTCGATGAGAAAGCCAGATAAGCCACCAACAACCGCTCCATATTTTGAACCTAAATAATAAGCCGTAAAATAAATACTAACATCTAACAGGGTCAAATAACCCGTTGGCGTTGGGACATGAATAAACGCCAAAACAACACTCAAGGCAGTCAAAACAGCCATTAGGGTTAAATGATATGTCTTAGTCCTGCTCATAATTTTGTTTTACTCCATATTGGTCTGAGTGACGAATCGCTTGAAAAACAAACTCTTTTGATTCAGCAACTGCTTCTTTAGGTGATTTTCCAAGTACTAGCTGACTTGCAATACTTGATGCCAATGTACAACCAGCACCAATATTATTTGTGTCAAGAATGTCATTTTCAAAGACTGAAAACTCACTACCATCATAAAAGATATCGATAGCTTTTTCTTTACTTAAGCGATTTCCACCTTTGATGACCACATTTTTTACACCCAAATCATACAAAAGCTTAGCTGCAGCTTTCATATCATCTAAAGTTTTAATTGACGTTTGTGCTAATAGCTCTGCTTCTACCAAGTTAGGTGTGATGATTGTAGCATATGGGAAAAATTTTAAAAGTTCATCACGCAAAGCTGATACTTCAACATCATGTTTTTCCTTACAAACCAAAACTGGGTCAAGTACAATTGGAATTTCTGTATGAGATTTAACAAATTCAAGTGCTAAGTCAGCAACATCCACATTCGGTAAAAGTCCAAGCTTGATACCTGAAAATGGAACATCCTTGAGGCTGTTTAATTGATGCGCAAAAACGTCATTATCTGTCGCAAAAACTTCAAACCCTTTGTCAGTCACTGCTGTCAAACAAGTTACCGCTAAAAAACCGTGCAGATGATTTGTCGTATAAGTGGCTAAATCAGCATACAAACCGCCACCACTAAAAATATCATTTCCAGAAATTGCCAAAATGTACTTATTCGTCATAAATAATCTCCTTCAAATAAAGACCGTTACCCGCAGCCGTAGGTCCAGCTAAGTCACGATTTTTAGACTCCAAAACCGTCTTAATCTGACTAACTGGCATACGACCATTACCAATTTTAAGCAAAGTCCCAACCATATTGCGGACTTGTTTATAAAGAAAACCATTTCCACTGAAGGTAAAGACAAAGAAACCAGTTTTTTCGTCAATGTCAACCGTTGCTCGTGTAATCGTGCGAACTTTATTTTCTACAGATGTTCCTGAAGCTGTAAATCCTGTAAAATCATGTGTTCCCACCAAAACCTTGATAGCTTCCTGCATTAAAGCCAAATCTAACGGATATGGGTAATGCGTCGCATAATGGCGCATCATCGGATTCTTAGGACGACCAGCATCAACTAAAAATTCATAAGTTTTACTGTGTTTATTATAGCGAGAGTGAAAGTCATCACTGACTAATTCAACATCCACTACGTCAATGTCTTCTGGAGATTGCGTGTCCAATCCAAAACGCAATTTCTCAACATCACGCGCTTGAGGCAAATCAAAATGAACGACCTGACCATAAGCATGAACACCAGAATCCGTACGACCAGCACCATGTACTTTGACAGGAGTGCCACTGTTTAACTTCTGCAGCGTCTTTTCAAGTTCTTCTTGCACCGAACGTTCACTCGGCTGACGCTGAAAACCAGCAAAAAGCCTACCATCATATGAAATTGTTGCTTTATATCTTACCATGTGAGTATTTTATCATCTTCCTAAGAGACTTTCCAGAAAATTTCGAACAATCTGTCCCCATACAGATTTTACTATAAAAAAAGAGACCGGAAAATAGATTCCGGTCTCTTTTTAGTTTTCAATTATTCACCATCAAAGGCGTCTTTAACTTTGTCGAAGAAACCTTTTTTCTTAGGATTTCCAACTTTGTCGCCACCTGCTTGCGCAAATTGTTTAAGAGCTTCAACTTGTGCATCGTTAAGTTTTGTTGGTGTCACAATATTAACAGTAACATATTGGTCACCTTGACCACCACCACGCAATTTAGGAGCACCTTTACCGCGAAGTCGGAACGTTTTACCAGTTTGAGTTCCAGCTGGGATAGTCATTTCAACATCACCATGAACCGTTGGCACTTCAACAGTATCACCGAGCGTAGCTTGAACAAAACTGATGTTCATTGTGTAATAAATTGTTGAACCGTTACGTTCAAATTTATTGCTTGGCAAGACATTGATGATAACGAAGAGGTCACCATAAGGGCCGCCGTTAAAGCCAGCTTCACCTTGTCCTTGCAAGCGAATTTGTTGATCAGTTTCAACACCTGCTGGAATTTTAACAGATACTTTGTGTGTTTTCTTTTCGTGTCCTGTTCCATGACATGTGTGACATGGTTCTTTGATTTCTTTACCTGTACCGTGACAGACATCACATGTCACTTGACGACGCATCATACCAAGTGGTGTTTGTGTATCGACATTAATCACACCTGAACCATGACAACGGCTACATGTTACAGGGCTAGTTCCTGGTTTAGCACCTGAGCCATGACAAGTTGAACATGTTGATTCACGGTTGTAAGCCACTTCTTTTTCAACACCAAAGACAGCTTCTTCAAATGTCAAATTAACACGGTATTGAAGGTCATCTCCTTGACGAGGTGCGTTTGGATTACGCATTCCGCCGCCTCCGCCAAAGAAGCTTGAGAAGATATCTTCAAATCCACCGAAGCCAGCTCCATCAAAACCGCCAAAACCGCCAGCTCCACCACCGAAGCCACCGTTGGCACCAGCAGGACCATATTGGTCATAAGCTGCACGTTTTTGTTCATCTCCTAAAGTTTCATAGGCTTCTTGAACTTCCTTATATTTTTTTTCTGCACCAGGTTCTTTATTAATATCTGGGTGATACTTTTTAGACATTTTGCGGTAAGCTTTTTTAATTTCAGCTTGTGAAGCGTCTTTAGAAACACCCAAACGATCGTAAAATTCTGTATTGTTCATAATTATGATATTAAGCCGTCAGACATCGTCAAAATAAGAGATTGAACAAAAGATATTTACACCTCTCTTTTGACACCAGCCATGGCTCGCGTTCATTTCTGAACACTTTTCCTTTCTATTTGATTAGAAGGTTTTTTTATAAACAAGCTTATCTGACTCTCGCCACAAAAGACTTGTTCATTCAAGCGACTTTCGGTCGCTATCTACCCAAAAGCAGAGGCTGGGTTGCAACCTCTGCATTTAGATTTATATTTCCAACATACTGAGTTTCAAACCCAATGTAAATCTGTCTAGAAGACTCAATTATTTTTCAGTGAATTCACCGTCAACAACGTCATCACCATTGTTGTTTGATGAATCAGCTGATTGAGCACCTTCAGCACCTTGTGCTGCTTGTTGAGCTGCAGCAGCTTGTTCGTACATTTTAACAGCAAGTGCTTGAGCTTTTTCATTAAGAACTTCAAGTTTAGCTTTCATATCTTCAAGATTGTTAGCTTCTTGAGCAGCTTTCAATTCATCAAGAGCTGATTGAGCAGCATCACGTTCTGTATCAAAGCCTTTGCCTTCAGTTTCTTTGATTGTTTTTTCTGTTGCAAAGATAGCTTGATCAACTTCGTTACGAAGGTCAACTTCTTCTTTACGTTTAGCATCAGCTTCTGCGTTAGCTTCTGCATCTTTCATCATTTTTTCAATTTCTTCATCAGTCAAACCTGAGTTAGATTGGATAACGATGTGTTGTTCTTTTTGAGTACCAAGGTCTTTAGCTTTAACAGATACGATACCGTTTTTATCGATATCAAATGTTACTTCGATTTGAGGGATACCACGAGGTGCAGCTGGGATATCAGTCAATTGGAAACGACCAAGAGTTTTGTTATCAGCAGCCATTGGACGTTCACCTTGAAGAACGTGGATATCTACAGCTGGTTGGTTATCAGCAGCTGTTGAGAAGACTTGTGATTTAGAAGTTGGGATAGTAGTGTTACGATCGATAAGTTTTGTAAATACACCACCCATAGTTTCGATACCAAGTGACAATGGAGTTACGTCAAGAAGAACGACGTCTTTAACATCACCAGTGATAACACCACCTTGGATAGCAGCACCCATGGCAACTACTTCATCAGGGTTAACTGATTTGTTTGGTTCTTTACCAGTTTCAGCTTTAACAGCTTCTACAACGGCAGGGATACGAGTTGAACCACCGACAAGGATAACTTCGTCAATATCTGACAAGCTCAAACCTGCATCTGAAAGGGCTTGACGAACTGGAGTTTTCGTACGTTCTACAAGGTCACGAGTCAAATCATCGAATTTCGCACGAGTCAATGTCATTTCCAAGTGAAGAGGTCCAGCATCACCAGCAGTGATGAATGGCAAGCTGATTTGTGTTGAAGTAACACCAGAAAGGTCTTTCTTAGCTTTTTCAGCTGCATCTTTCAAGCGTTGAAGAGCCATCTTGTCTGTTGACAAGTCGATTCCATTTTCTTTCTTAAATTCTTCAACCATGTGGTCGATGATTTTTTGGTCAAAGTCATCACCACCGAGTTTGTTATCCCCTGCAGTTGCCAACACGTCAAAGACACCGTCACCAAGTTCAAGGATAGATACGTCGAATGTACCACCACCAAGGTCGAATACCAAGATTTTTTCTTCTTTATCAGTCTTATCCAAACCGTAAGCAAGAGCTGCTGCTGTTGGTTCGTTGACGATACGTTCTACTTCAAGACCAGCGATTTTACCAGCGTCTTTTGTTGCTTGACGTTGTGCATCGTTGAAGTAAGCAGGAACTGTGATAACTGCTTTAGTTACTTTTTCACCAAGATAATCTTCAGCATAACCTTTCAAGTATTGAAGAATCATAGCTGAAATCTCTTGTGGTGTGTATTCTTTACCGTTTGCAGAAACTTTTTCAGAAGTACCCATCTTAGATTTGATAGAGATGATTGTATCTGGGTTTGTTACTGCTTGACGTTTTGCAGCGTCACCAACGATGATTTCACCGTTTTTGAATGACACAACAGATGGAGTTGTGCGGTTACCTTCTGGGTTTGCGATAATTTTTGATTCAGTTCCTTCAAGAACTGCTACTGCTGAGTTTGTTGTACCTAAGTCAATACCAATGATTTTAGACATATGTTTTTCCCCTTTTTACTTTAATTTCTATTTTGCTTTTTTTATCTTTCATTCATAGTTTTCTGTCATTTCGGACAAGTTTTCAATTATGTTACGACACAAGAAGTCGAAATCGATTTTATTTTGACGACGAGTTAGTAAGGAGGCTAGGCAATCGCTATGGCGCTTGCCGTTTTCTGACGAGTTGCTTCAGCAACCGTCAGAATTGCCTAGTTGAACACGCCCTAAGCTCTGGGTAAAAAAGATAGATTTCCTTGTGTTCATCGAACACTTCGTCAATCTCCTATTTTTACTGTGAGCTTTTACGGACTTTGTATCCTAGTTGTATACAACTACCATGGCTGGGCGTAAGACGCGTTCGTGGAGTTTATATCCTTTTTGGAAAACTTGTGCAATCGTGTCTGCTGGATGTTCATCATCTGCAGGCATTGTTTGAATCGCCATGTGGAAGTTATGATCGAAATCACCATCAGCTGGAATTTCTTCGATTCCTTCCTCTTTAAGAGCATGCACTAAACTTTCTTGCACCATTTCCAAACCTTTTTTGACATCATCAGTCAAACCCTCAACGGCAAGAGCACGTTCAAGGTTATCAAGTGATGGCAAGATTGCTTTTGCTAAATCTTGGCTACGATACTTTTGTAATTGTTGACGTTCTTCATTAGCACGGCGTTGAATATTTTGCATCTCTGCATGGGCACGAAGGTATTTATTTTCAAATTCCTCCGCACGCGCTTGTGCTTCTTCAAGCTCAGAAGTTTCCCTTGTTTCTTCTACAACTTCTTCAGTTGTCTCGGTAGCTTCCTCTTCTTTTACTTCTTCTTTTTTAATATCTTCAGTCAAGGCATTCACCTCTTTCTATACTTTTTAAAACGTTATAGCTTAATTAACTTCATAATGGTTACTATTGAGATAACGATAATAATCCGTCAACTTCATAACCAAAACTCTACTAATAACATTGACCAAACTAACCATGCGACGATAATCCATTTCAATTGGGCCAATCACATGCATGAGTGCCATCCCACGATAAGGAATCAGGAATTTATGACTCATAACTGTGACATTTTCAAGCGCTTCTTCAGTTGATTCTGCAACCGAAATCTTGGTCACTTCATCATCGGAGATAGCTGATCGAAGCTCAAGTGCCACATGTTGTGGATTGTCCAAAAATTGATAGGTTTTTAAGTCGGCATAAGTCAGTGATGCAACCTTACCTTCAATGAAAATCAATTCCTTAAAAAGTTGTGAAAAGATATAATCAAACAAATCTAGAACATTATCTGTTATTTTGAAATACTTTTGCACAATCTGAGGAATCTCAGTTCTCAGTCGGTAATGGATATCTAAGACAGTGTTTCCCAAAAAACGTTCTTGAACAAGCTTATGAAGAATTTCCAAATCACTAGACAAGAAATTTTTTGGAATAGCAAATTGAACTGTCACAGGCTTAGATTCATCTAGAGTAAGAACCGCTAAAGCGTCATGATTGGATAGATGAACAATGTCAAATCCAGTCAAACGTTGTCGTGTCGGCTCCACATCTTGAATCACTGCTGTACATCCTGTCATTTCTGCCAGCAGCTTCGCCGCTGCATCCAAGATATCTTCAAGTTTAAAGGCTTCAAAATCAAAGGCCTTGACCACTTGATAAACATCTTGTTCATCAATCGTATCAAGATTCAAAGAATTAGCAACGAAATACTGGAAACCTGCTCGGCTTGGCATACGCCCACTAGAGGTATGAGCTTTTTCAAGATAGCCCATCTTTTCAAGCTTGGCCATGTCATTACGAATGGTCGCTGAACTCGAATCAATTGATTCTTGTAATGCTTTAGAACCAACCGGTTCATGTGTACGAGTGAACATCTCAACTATCAAATTCAAAATAGTGTTTTGCCTTTGCGTAATCACGATGTCACCTCATTTCTATTTATTAGCACTCTAATACATCGACTGCTAACTTATGATTCTATTATACACCTAAACTTGAACATGTCAACCCAAAAAACCAAAAAATTAGCACTCTTTTTGTAAGAGTGCTAAAAATACATCTTAAGACCTAGAAAAGTAAAAAAAGAGCACCTCAGAGGCACTCTAATCTTATCAATCATATTTTGACAAATGATAGGTCTCAATAATAGATATGAGGTGTTTGGCATAATCTGGATCACTGCTAAAACCCGCAGCTTGTAGTTTTTCTGCCGCAACTTTATAACTAGTCGTTCCTGCCACCTCTTTATAGGTCGACTCGCCCCACGTTCCTTGGCGAAGTTCTTCTAAATAAGTCATCATAGAACTTGACCAATCCTTAAAAACTGCAAAATCCACCTTGTGGTATTGCCATTTCCCTTTACTGTAGATACTATCCTTTAAACGAATACGTTCTTGACCTGGCTGAGCAGGGAGACTGTAAATGTTGTGATATTTAACAGATAAAAGACTGCTACCATAATTCGACTCATATGCAGCTTGACTAAGGAGAATAGACGCAGGTACACCATAGTTTTTAGACATCTTTTGAGCTGTTGGAGCTAAGGTCTCAATAAATTCTTGCTGTGTGTAAGCAACCTTTACCGCACGAGCATTATCAGCTGTAGAGGCATGAAGAATCAAAGGCAAGAGAATACCTAAAGCGAAAACAACAACTAAGGTAATGAAGGCTTTTAGTTTAAAACGTCGTCTCACTTAGCTTTCTCCTTTAATAATGCCAAATACTCCTCCAAAGTAAGATTATGTTCAGTCATATACTCTGCTGACTCTTTACCAACATAGCGGAAATGCCAATCCTCATAACCTACACCCGTTGACGATGTTTTACCATCTGGAAAACGAAGAACAAAGCCATATTTCGGCGCCAACTCTTTGACTTTAGCTACTGTATCTGGATTTGCTTCATTTAAGCTATCGACAGTACTCATATCAATCGCAAGACCTGTTTGGTGTTCACTCGCTCCTGGTGGTTGTGAATAGGTTTGAACCTTTTTCTCCGCCTGAGACTCCGTCAAACTTGGGTCAGCAGCCATTTCCTGCTGAACATAACTGTTATAAAGTTCTGTCTGATAAGCAACACTACGATAACCTGATATCAAGTGATAACTTGGATCAATTTCTTGAGCAGCTGCTAAAAACTCCTTAACGTTCTTAGCAATTCTTGCATCTACAGAAACACCATCGACATCAGCAATCTCAGGGTTAAGTTCTTTAGACTTATTATCTCGATTTACCAAAAGCAATTGCCAGTCTTTAGGCGATACATCAGGTAGTCCCTTTGCATCCTTGCTTTGAGTCGCATCGGTAGCCTGCTTACTACTTTTTGTTACTGACGATCCATTGGTTTGTTGGACTGTACGACTGACACCAAATACTGAATAAAGTCCTGCTACAACTAAAAGAACTGCAATCAAGACACTACTGATAACCAAAAACCAGTTGGTTTGCTTTTTCGCCTGACGGCGACTTGGATAGTTATTTTTTACCATTTTCTTTTTCTATTATCTCTCGCCCAACCTGACGATAAGTCATATCGCCAAGTGCTTCTAATGTAAATTTACCATTTTCATAAGCAACAACAGTAACCGAACCGTTGTCCAATGAAGGATGCTCGACAGAAGGATCAATTAACCAAGCAAAGGTTGCAATGGTCATGCCGTGACTAACGACGATAGCATTACCGCCACCAGACCTCTCAAGATTTTCTGCAATAGCTGTGAACCCCTCTAAAATACGTTTTCTGAGCACTTCCCAAGGCTCTGCCCAACCAGCCGTATCCACATCAAGGATACCTTGTGCAAGCTCAGGATAAGTTACCTCATGCAAATCTTTACCTTGAAAAGCATCTGTTCTCGGTAGCACACCATAGAAAAGTTCACCGTCATAGCCACCATCTAAACTACCAAAACACCACTCACGAATACGTTTGTCACGTTTATAAGGAATAGTTTCTAAACCCGTCTCACGTAAAATGATATCCATAGTTTGAATCGTTCGACCTGAATCACTAGAATATGCAGCCTTGAAAGGGATACCTGCTGCTTTCAGACCTACCCCCAATTCACGAATACCTTCTTCACCGAACGGGGTCAAAGGGCTATCAGACCAACCTTGTGCACGACCAATGGTGTTAAACATGGTTTTGCCGTGTCTCGCAATATACAACTTAACCTTACTCATAGCGCCCCTTCTTTCCGTCATTTTTGAATTCATTATAGCACAAATCCCCTCGACTATCTAGCCAGCGAGACCATCAGAAAATGCCTTACCAATTGGCAAAGCATTTAACATCCGCTTAGTTTTTAAAGCTGTGAACAGGAGCTGGGATTTGACCACCACGTGCAATGAAATCAGCCGATGAAGCCTTGTTTACTTTCATTACTGGTGCATAACCAAGAAGACCTCCAAGTTCCAACATATCACCTTCCTTACCATAAGGAATGATACGAACAGCTGTTGTTTTCTGGTTAATGACACCGATAGCCGCTTCATCAGCAATCATAGCCGCGATTGTAGTATCTGGCGTATCAGCAGGAATAGCAATCATGTCTAGACCAACAGAACAGATAGCTGTCATGGCTTCCAATTTTTCAAGGTTGATATGACCAGACTGAACCGCCGCAATCATACCTTCATCTTCAGAAACTGGAATAAAAGCACCTGACAAACCACCAACTTGGTTACATGCCATGATACCGCCTTTTTTAACTTGGTCGTTAAGAAGGGCTAGAGCTGCAGTAGTACCATGCGTACCAACAACTTCAAGACCCATCGCTTCAAGTACACGGGCTACTGAATCACCAACTGCTGGTGTTGGCGCAAGAGACAAATCTACAATACCAAACTCGACACCAAGGCGTTCGCTGGCCATTTGACCAACTAACTGACCAACACGTGTGATTTTGAAAGCGGTCTTCTTAACTGTTTCAGCTAGAACATCGAAACTTTCACCTGGAACTTTCTCAACTGCACGTTGCACAACACCAGGACCTGAAACCCCAACATTGATTACAACATCAGCCTCACCAACACCGTGGAAGGCACCTGCCATAAATGGATTATCTTCAACCGCATTAGCAAAGACCACCAATTTACCTGGGCCCATTGGATCTGCCTCAGAAGCCTCTTTGATGATACGTCCCATGTCACGTACTGCTGTCATGTTAATACCAGTCTTTGTTGAACCAATGTTGACAGATGAGCAGACAAAATCTGTCTCAGCAAGCGCACGTGGGATAGAATTAATAAGAATCTCATCACCTTTTTGGTAGCCCTTTTGAACTAATGCAGAGAAACCACCAATAAAGTTAATGCCAATTTCCTTAGCTGCTCGGTCTAGTGCCTTGGCAAAAGGTACATAATCTGTCGCATCTGTCGCCGCACCGATAATTGAAATCGGAGTAACAGAAACACGTTTATTAACAATCGGAATACCAAGTTCAGCAGCAATCTCATCACCAACAGCTACCAAGTTCTTAGCTTTAGAAACAATCTTGTTGTATACCTTTTCTGCCGCCTTATCAATATCTGAATCAATACAATCAAGGAGTGAAATTCCCATGGTGATAGTACGAACATCAAAGTTCTGTTCCTCAATCATGGCAATGGTTTCTGTAACCTGTTTAATATCCATTTTCAACTACCCCTATCTTATAAGTTGTGCATAGCATCAAAAATTGCTGAACTTTGGATGTTGATTTTAACGTTCAATGACTCACCAAAGGCTTCCAATTCAGCACGTAGGTGTGTAAAATCTTGTTTGTCTTCTGATGATACAACCGCCATCATGGTAAAGAATTCATCAAGAACTGTTTGAGAAATATCATCAATATTCAAGCCAAGTTCTGCCACCTTAGTCGCAACACCCGCAACAATACCTGATTTGTCCTTACCTACAACTGTAATAATCGCTTTCATGAGAAGCCTCCATCATTTTATTTTGTATAATTTTAGCATATTTTGATTAAAAATGCTATTTTTTATGAAAATTGCCTCTTTTTTCTTGAAAAAGACGAATGTTTTCGAGAAATTTAACTAATATCGTTTATAAAATTTACTCTCTATCAATCCAACTACTTGTGGATAAACTTGTTCACAACCTAAATAATATCTCTCTTATAAAACCTTGAAAAATCAAGATTCAACACTATCAACAGACTTATCCACAACTGTGGATAAGTCTGTGGGTAACTTGTCGATAAAGAAAAATATCGCCAAATTTCAGCGATATCTTAGCTTTATTTCCATTTTAGATTAACATGAGCATTCATTTCTTTATAGGCAGTATCTATACGCTCTTTGGTTTCTTCGTCCAGTTTATTTCTGTATTTTCCACCTTTAATGAAATCCTCTAAAATATAAGTTTGGTAAGTATACAAAGGGTATCCCTCTGGAGAAGTTGTTCCTTTAGGCGTACGGTTAACCCAAGTCGGATGCGCTTGAGCAGTCTTAATCGTGGTTTGACCATTCTTTTTCTCAAGGGTGACATCCATTAAGACACCCCTCTCTGTCCACTCTGCACTATCCACACCATCCATGGTCTCTATGCGCTGGTTTGAGATGAAATTCCCCATTGAGTAAATAATAAGTTTTTGCTGTCCATCCTTTTTAACCACCTCAGAAGGTTCTACCACATGAGGATGACCTCCAAAGATAATATCAGCACCCCAATCAATCATCTTATGATAGAGTTTAACCTGTTCATCTGTCGGTTCCAAACGATATTCAACACCCATCTGAGGCATGATAACCGTGATATCTGCTTCTTTTTCGGCACGCTGAATCTCGGCTTTCATACGTTTTTCATCCAAATTCGATAAGTGGTCTGCAACCTCTTTATCCGTCAAATTCGACTCTAGGCCATTGTAACCGTAAGCATAGGAAAGTATTGCAACCTTAATCCCATTAACATTCTTGATGAGGAGTGGCGCCTTGTCTCGTACCGGCTTTTCGTAAACACCAATAGGATCAATTCCCACTTTTTTAAAAGCATCAGCCGTTGTAAAAGCTCCCTCTAAACCAGAATCCAAGATATGGTTATGAGCCAAATCCATAACATCATAACCTGCATCCTTAATAGCTGCTGTCACTGATTGAGGAGCATTAAACAGAGGATAGCCTGACAAAGGATAATCAGGATTAATCGTTCCCTCAAAATCACCCAAGACCAAATCAGCCTGCTTTAACCACGGCTTCACATAAGTAAAATTCTCCGTGAAATCATAGCTACCATCTGCCTGCAGGGCACTCATATAGAGACCGTCATGATAGAGCAAGTCCCCATTAGCCATGATACGTGCTGTCTGTACCTGGTTCGAGGCATTCTTTTGCTGTTCGTTCTTACTATGAACAATTAAAATCTCAAGAAAAAGCAAACCTAAGACGAGAGCAATCAACCCCATCAAAATCTTATTAGTCATCGCATTGTCACGCTTTTTAGCCTGGCTCTGTTTCATAATACTCTCCTTTTTCATACTTCTAGTGTACCAAAAAAACTTATCCATTGATGATAAAAAAGATTAATAAACGGTTACATCTCAATTCCACGACGATTGAAAAAATCAGTTTTCTTAGACAAGATAAAAACTCTACTTCATACTGAAGTAGAGTTCTGTTAATGATTAGCGTGTTGGTGTGTATTCCAAATCTTTACCGTGTTTAGCTACAAAATCAGACATTTCAGAGTCTGGAATTTGACGTAAGTAGAGATTGGCACGAATCGTTTCATCTTCCTCACGACAAGTAGAAAGAACGAGGTATTTATCTGAAGCACTAACCTTCAAATCCTTGTTTTTAACACTTGCTTGATCATAGATAATATCCAACTGTTGTTTAAAGTCTTTATCGCTTTCAAATGATGTACGATAGAAAGCTGTGTCTTCAGGCACAATTACCATAGCAAGCGCTTCATAATAGTACTTACGTTGAGGCGTCTCAATAACAACATATTTGTGTTTATCAAAGAACGACTGATCACTATAGTAGTTAACATCGTTGAACATACGACTATCAGCAACCTTACTGCCTCGAGCATGACCGAAGAGCCATGTCAAACGATCGCTGAAATCTTTCTTATTGTCTGTATCCATGAAGACCGTTCCCAAATATGGAACGTTTCCTCCATCAAATGTTTTATCTAAATAGGTTGAATTGTCGGTTGTTTGAACAACTGGCTCATCCAATTTAGTCCCTGGTGCATAGACATAAGCGATAGTATCAGGGTTTGTCGCCTCAAGACCATCAAATTTATTTTTGAGGTAGGCTTTCTCCTCATCTGAAACTTTATAAGTGTTTGCTTTTTTAGTCGTTAAAACACTCTTAACACCATTAGAGGACGATGCTGTCGGAGACATAAACTGGAAGCCAAGGAAGACAGCCAAAGCAGCAATGACTAAGGCTGAAATCCCAGCAATCAGTTTTTTGCGAGATCCAGTAGATTTACGATTATGATTACTCATGAAATGTCAAATCCTTTTCTTTATCCATAGAAAAATATCACCGAAGCCCTAGCCCCAGTGATATTCTTTTTAGCAATAGCAGTTAATTATTTAACAGCTGCTGTGTTTGGAAGAGCTTTAGCGTCAGCTTTTGCTGCTGCTGGAGCTTTTTGTTCTGCAGCTTTAACAGCTTTAGCTTCTTCTTTAGCGTCTTTGTTAGCGTTAGCTTTATCAGTAACTACAAATTCGTCTTTGATGATGTTTCCGTTAGCATCACGTTTTGGTTCGATGTGTTCACCAGCATCTTCAAATTTTTGTTTAGTTGAATCTGCATCAACGTTGTTAAGACCATCTTTAGCAGCTTGAGTAAGACCACCTTCGTTGTTTGTGAAGAAGTCACCACCAGTTGCTTCAGTTTTGTTATCAAGGTTTCCAGTGTGAACGTTACCGTCGTTAGCGAAAACTGCTGCTGATGAAGCGAATACTGCAAGAACTGCAGCTGATGTAAGCAATACTTTTTTCATAATTGTTTCTCCTCTAATGGATTATTATATATTTAGTATCAGGACCTCCCTGACATCTATAGATTATAACACTATTTAGAGATATGTCAACAATTTTTAAAAACTTTTTTAAATTTTTAATATATCCTACAATTCCTACAAACAAAGGGTTTTCGAGGTGTGTTACCAAATAGTAATAATTAATTATTTTTAATTTTAATGTTATTTTAGGTAATTTGTTATATCCTCTGCTAAGTTTAAATACAAATTTAAAGCATATATAAAAGCATAATTCGTAAAATATACACTCATTATTATGTGCAGTTTTTTTGCCAAAAATCAAGAGATATTTAATAGACGTATAAAACCCTTTACTGATAATATGTTTGAAGTATCTAACAATATTATCTTTCAAATAAATGTATTCATTCACTTTTATCGTTTTTGTATGACAACTACATAATATACAGGACCTCAAACCTGAATAAATTAGAGAAACATTAGCGTTTTTGAGAGCATTTCCGCCTAAAAAGTTCTATTATTGGGTTAAAATGCTTGAAAAATAAACTATTATCTTATTTTTGAAAGCGTTTTAGCTAAGATGTAGTCAAAAATAACTCCTTTGAAAATACTCCCTCTTACCAATACCTCACCTCAGAATAACAAGTTTCCAAAAACTGATATACAAATCAATTGGATTGTTTTACTTCTCTTATTTCAGACGAAATAGTTCTTCCACTTGTTTATTAAAGACTTGTGCTATTTTTAAAGCCATTTCCAACGAAGGGTTGTAGCGGTTATTTTCTAAGTGAACAATCGTTTCTCTCCGTATTCCTACTTGATCTGCTAAATCTTGTTGAGTCATACCATAAGCTTCCCTTACTTCTTTCAAGTTAGTCTTTATTTTACTTTCTTTCGCCATATTTCATCCCCTTTTTTCAATGATAAAGTAAGTAATGGCAAATAATAAGAGTAAAAAAGCCACCAAAATATAAAGAAATCCAGCATTCAAAACGAAAACTTTACAGACGGCTATCAAGGTTGCAATTCCCAATAATATAAAGATTGCTATTGTAAACAAAATGGAAGAGGACTTTGCAATATTTCTATAAAATCGTTCATCAGGTTCTTCATTAATTCTCTTGAATAAGAAGTAAAACATTAATAACAATTGAACACTTAATCCAATTCCTAACATTATATTCTTAATCAAAGAACCAGGAGTTAGAAGCCAAACTCCAATTGTATAGATCGATGACGAGAGAAGTACAAGCACTGTATATAATTTTGCAGTAATCCCAAACATATTTTTCTCTTTCTTTTGATAGGTTGATTTTGAGAGGACCGATTGCATCGTACAAGCCAAATACGTAGGAAGCCAAGACATCGTCATAATAGCACCTTTTGCTAGAATCGGTAGGTGATTCCCCAGCAATAAAACTAAACATACAACAATAAGCACGCTAGCGATATAAAGGATTATCTTTAAGTTCTTCGACATTTTCATTTTCGTCACCTTCTTTCACCATGTTATAAATACATCACACCTTATCTGTTATAAATATATCACATTGTTATAAGAATTTCAAGATGAAGACAAAACTCTAGTAAGATTTTGAACAATTTTCAGAAATCTATACAAAAAAGCACCCATGAGGTAAACTCTTGAGTGCTTTGAAACGTTGATATAATCGTATCGATTAACGTTTTGAGTGCAGTGGTTGCCATCCAATCAAATGTCGCTTCGCTTGTTTTCTTGGGGCAACTATGCATAGCATATCTCTATGCGACTAAAGTCGCTAGAGCTATCCTAATTGCGCACCGCCAATTCTCATACAAAAAACACCTTGCAAGTTGCAAAGTATTTTCGTTTGTATTGTGCTTCCCAGCAACGAATTAACGTTTTGAGAACTGTGATGCTTTACGAGCTTTCTTAAGACCTGGTTTTTATAACCGATGCTATTTAGCCATTATTTTTAGTCTTTTTCAAGATTTGTTGCTTAAAAAACCATAGATAACATTAACAATCATCAGTAGCGGGGCAAGAGAAATAAAATTTGGAAAAAGATAACCAACTAATAATATGATCACTAGCTGCAATCCATATAATAGTGCCCACCGATAAGGTATCTTTTTTCTTCAGCTGATAACGGTCTTTGACTCGTCTTGATCACCATTGCTGTCATGATTATCCAAGCTACATCCCAAAGGGCAAGAACGATGAGGTAAAACAGGAGAAAGGCAAAATTAGCGGAATGCTGTCCAATCCCTCGAGTCGCTAAGGGAACAAAACTAGCTGTTAAAAGCCAAAAACTATTGGCTCCAAATAAACGAAAGCTGACATGATCTACTAATTTGTAGAGTTCATGATAATATAGCCAGACTGCCATGATTTGCAAAAAACTAGTAATGTAGATAAAAAGCATGGGTAGCATGCTTCTAAGTCCTACTACTGTCAATTCCTCAGGTAACTGTAACTCCAAGGCCATAATTGTGACAATAATGGCCAATATAGCATCTGACAAGGCTTCTACCCTTTGTTTTTCCATTCTGCCCTCCTAATGACTGCTTTTTTGCTTTTTTCTAATGGCTGAGAGGTAGTTTCTAACGGCTGTGTTGAGGGCTCTATGCTGCAGCCATCAATCCCACAAACTAAACCTGTCTCTTCTGAATTGCTGTCTAATAGTTGAAAAGGGGTATCTATCATTTTATTGTGCTCCTTCCTCTGCTTGAATTTGTTTTAATACCGCTAACATGTATTCATAAGGCTGAGCACCTGAAATGCCATACTTATTGTTCAGAACAAAGAAAGGTGCACCTTGAACGCCTGATTGATTGGCTTCTAAGATATCGCGTTTGACCTCGTCAGCAAACGCATCGCCAGCAAGAACCTGCACTGCCTCTTCTTGTGGTAGAGCGAACTCACTGATAACAGCTAGTAACACAGAATGATCCGCAATATTGGCATGTTCTTCAAAGTAAAGATAGTACAAGGCCATAATGAAATTTTGATGATCTTTTTTATCTAAATACTTCTGCGACCATTTAATAAGACGGTGAGCTGAAAAGGTGTTGGTTGGGATAATCCCCGCCATATCAATACGAAGCCCTTCTTCATTTCCCACGCTTTCCATGTGCACAAACTGAGCTTTAGCTTGCTCAGTGGTCATACCGTGACTGGCAGCAAACTCTGTGAGCATGGTTTCACTTGTTTCTAAAGGCGCATTGGGATTTAGCTGGTAAGCTTTCATTGTCAGATCTTCCGGGTTTAAACCAACAGCTGCCATAGCACGCTTCATCCGACTAGCACCAATGTAACAAAATGGACAGGCAATATCTGACCAGTAACTAATTTCCATATTTCTTCCTTTCTTTCTACTACCAAGAAGCTTTTTTCAACCCAGGAATGACACCTTGGTAAACTTGCTGGCGTAAACAAATCCGACAAAGTTTAAACTTGCGGTAAACCGAATGCGGGCGGCCGCATGCCAAACAGCGTGAGTATTCTTGAACCGGATAGGCCTTCTTTTTCCTTTGTATCAAAGCTTTTCTTGCCATTTAAACCTCTTTCTTATCCACCAATTGACCCTTTTTAAAGACTAATAAACTCGTCAGGGTAGGCTGAATGCCAAATAAAGAAATAAGACGGGGCACTTGAAAAATATCTGCTTGGTAAAGCACCAAATGCTCTCGTTCAGCCGTGTCTATGAGTTCTTTTTGCCCAAGAGACGATAGACTGCATTGATTTCCTGAAACAAGAAGAGCTAGATTTTGATGTTCGGCTAACAGTTCTTCTAATTCGATACTAGACGTGACTGATTTCATCATAGGTTATCAATATAGGCCAATGTATCTAGGGCAGCAATGGCACCGCTACCTGCTGCAGTAATGGCTTGTTGGTATTTTGGATCTTGCACATCACCAGCTGCAAAAATACCTGCAACAGAGGTCTTTGCTGTTCCTGCCTGTGTTTGAATATAGCCTTTATCATCCAATGCTAATTTTCCATCAAGAAAATCGGTGTTTGGCTGATGACCAATGGCCACAAAGAGACCGTCAGCCTGAATGTGCTCAATATCACCTGTTTCATTATTACGAACATCCAAACCAGTCATTCCCATCAGATTAGATGTAACTTTGACAGGCGTGTAATTTAACATCCAATGAATTTTATCATTTGCCTGAGCCCGTTTGGCCATAATATCAGATGCGCGTAACTCATTGCGGCGGTGGACAACGGTCACCTTCGATGCAAAGCGTGTCAAATAGAGGGCTTCTTCCATAGCGACATCACCCCCGCCAACTACAAGGATTTCACGCTCTTTATAGAAGAAAGCATCACAGGTCGCACAAGCGCTGACACCTTTTCCGATGGCCTCTTCTTCGCCTTCAATCCCTAGGTATTTAGCGCTAGAGCCTGTTGCGATAATAACGGCCTTGGTATCAATGATTTCACCATTATCCAGATGTACCTCGAAAGGAGACGATTCGCCTTCAATTTTTTGAACAAATCCAAAGGTCATTTCGGTGCCAAACTGTTCTGCTTGGCGGCGCATTGTTTGGACTAATTCATTGCCATCAATCCCGTTTTCAAAACCTGGATAATTTTCTACGAGGGTTGTGGTGGTTAATTGACCACCCTCAGAATAGCCTGTGATCAATCGATTTTTCAAACCAGCTCGACTTAAATAAATGCCAGCTGTGTACCCTGCAGGTCCTGAACCTACAATAATTGCATCATACATAAATCACCTCATGATAACTGTGCTTGGATTTTTTCTATCAATGTTTGTTTAGGATGAACACCAACAAGAGCATCAACGGGTTTGCCATCTTTAAAAATCACCATTGTTGGGATAGAACGAATGCCAAAGAGATTGGCCAGATCTTGTGATTGGTCCACATCCACCTGAGCAATCGTTACTTTTCCGTCAAAGTCCTGTGAAAGTTCTTCCACTACCGGCTCCATCATCCGACAAGGTGGGCACCACTGCGCCCCAAAATCGATAAAACTTACCCCATTTTGGATAGATTTCGCAAATGTTTCGGTTGTTAGTTGTGTCGTCATAAAAAACTCCTATCTAAAATAAACCGCTTCTATTCAATCATATAATTGAATAGCATAAGAATAAAAAAATGAATTTCAAAAAGGTTAACTTAGCCCTTCTAAAAATCCAATTTGTATCACTTAGTTTCTTTGAGATACTAAATAAGAAGTATTTCAAAGATGTAATTCAATAAATTTATTGAACAGGTTGAGTAAAAAAGAAATTCAACTGTTTTATTGAATAATTGAATTATAGCACACTAAATCTATTTTGCAATGATTTTGCTCACGAGTCTCCGGTTATAAGAAAAGACTAAGGAATACACCTTAGTCAAGTTCTGAACGAGAGGATGTACCCCACTTCCAATCAGCAAAACTGCGATTGAGACTATAGATACTGTAGCCTAAACTCTGTAAATCCTGTGCTGCTAGGTTAGCATAGCCACATTGGCGCCCGCGACAATAAACAATGATGGTCTTCTCTTTGGGAAGCTGAGCTTTTTTTTGATCAAACTCATCGATTGGTAAATTAAGAGCTTTTGGCAAGTGCCCTGCCTCATACTCCTCAACAGGCCTTAAATCAAGTAGGAGAGCATCTGTCTTAGCTGCTAATTCAATTGCATTAGCGAGCTCAATCTGAGGAACACCAGCTGCCTCATCATAGTCTGACTCAATCGCTCTGACTTCTGCTAACTGTTCTTCACCGACGGCAAATAACAGAAGGACTAACTGGACAACCTTTTCAGAAGCCAAGCTATAACGGATAAAATTACCATTTCGACTCGTCACCACCAAGTGACTTTCTTTTAAAACCTGAAGGTGGCGCGAAGTATTGGCAACAGAGAGACCCGTCGCATGCGCAATTCCCTCAACTGTCTTTGGTCCCTGTGATAATATATTTAAAATATCAAGACGCTTCTCACTTCCTAGCCCCTTTGTTAAGCGAGATAGCTCTTGGTAAATATTTTGTTTGTAATCAATCATTGTCTCTTGCATCAAATCAACTCCTTATCTATTCAATTCAATAGTATAATTCTTAAAAACAGTTGTCAACTATTCCATTCGAAAGATGTTGATACTCATTTGTGGCAAAAAAGCCGGCATTCGCCAAAAAATAAAAAGAATACTTATCCTTAACATTTACTAATATTAATAGGTAAATCATGTAAAAAGAGACCTATCTCTGAAAAAATGAAATTTTTAACGAGCCGCAGTTTCTTTTGTGACATACTATCTATGTGCGACCATAAATTGTATCAACATAATTTACTTAGAGCTCTCAACTGCCAACAATTTTCTAATGATTAATTTGAACATTCACAAAAATAATCCACAACTACTTCTGTTGTCGCTATTATCTCAAAGCCTAAAACAAGAGACAAGAAGTAAACAGCATGCAAGACATACTACCTGAACAGTTTGTCTTTACTTATATAGACACTAGAGGAAACATCAACAAGCCTTTACATGCTGACTATCTAAACAATAAAATGAAAAGCATCAGAAAGCGACATAAAGAGCTGGCACATGCTACACCTCACAAATTACGCCATACCGGAGCAACTTTAGCTACACAAGCAGGAATGAGCTTAGAAGCTATTTCTGAAGCTCTAACGCATAGCGACATCCTCACTACCAAAACTTACGTTAATACTTCAAATGTTATTCCAATGGCTGTTGGAGAGATTGTCTATCGTAATCTTAAAAAGTAATGGTGTGAATTTGGTGTGAAAAATGGTGTGAATTTTGCTGAAAATCATCAAAAAAACACCCCATGGTGTGAACCATGAAGTGTTGTAAATGCTGTATTGTAGCTGATTCTTAACGTTTAGAGAACTGGCTAGCTTTACGAGCTTTCTTAAGACCTGGTTTCTTACGTTCAACCATACGTGCATCACGAGTAAGAAGTCCAGCGCGTTTCAATGAATCGCGGAAGTCTGGGTCTACTTGAAGAAGTGCACGAGCGATACCGTGACGGATCGCACCTGATTGACCAGCGTATCCACCACCTACAACGTTAACGTGTACGTCGTATGAACCTTCAGTTGAAGTAACTGCAAAAGGTTGGTTGATAACGAGACGAAGGTCTGCGTGTGGGATGTATTCTTCTACATCTTTTTTGTTAACTGTGATTTTACCAGTACCTG
>OKSV01000472.1_pt1 | contig 26039 bp, 20 predicted proteins | sample 1601261 | NCBI WGS metagenome assembly OKSV01 (sample SAMEA3879560, study PRJEB24766) | human gut metagenome | biome: human-associated habitat; feature: feces | place: USA | collected 1985/1987
TGACAGCAAAATGGGAGCAAGCGTTACAACAAATCAGTACCGAAGAACGCACCCCAGCTAACTTTTTAAGTCAAATCAGGAAGTTTGTGGCTAAATTAATTGCTGATGTACCGACCCAATTATCAGGAAATGCAGCGATCAAACAACAAATTGACCACCAGCAGCAGGCACGAAAGACTGCTGAAGTATTCTTAGAAACCCCGCAAGCTACCGTGTTAAATAAACAGAAGTTTTACATTGTAAAGCCCAAGCAAGGGGAAGACTTTACCTTACCCAAGAAATGGAGCAGTAAGACCCTCGGTAAGACCGCGATTAAAGCGCTGGTCACCAAAGGAGAAACCAGCAAGTTAAAGGGGTTTAAAAGCAAAAAAGGAAAGTCGTTTGACGCTAAGTTAAAGCTTGACGGCCATAAATTAAGTTTTGACTTTGATTAGACCTTACCTACCGCCTTACACGACGTTCCGGTTGGTGAACCCGTTATTTAGGTTCACTTTTACAAAACCAAAAGTAAACCTGAACAACGGGTGAGATTAGCAAAGCAAAGGAGAGGCAAATAAAAAACCAGCCATAGTTTGACTGGTTAACGTGAATTATTGGTTTTCAACAATAATTTTATTTAATTCGATACCGATTCGTTTTACAATTCCGGTGACTAAGGCGTTCCCCATAAAGAACATCCGCATTCTATCGGAAACTTCACTGATTTCTCCAGTTTCGGCATCTTTTTTATACTTTGTCCAATTAGCTGGAAAATCTTGGATTAATTCTGCTTCAATCGGTGTTAATAAGCGGTAACGACCATCCTCGAATAGTAAATGTGTGGAACGATTAACAGAACCTTCGCTGGTCAACATGGTACGGGCCGGTAAATCAAAGCTATCATAAGGGGCCATACCGCCTTCACTGTAGATCCATTTATGTCCGTCGGTTGTTGTGCGTTCGATTTTTTTAGCGCCACGTAGGTACTTGAACTTTTCTAGACGCTCAGCATTATTGATGTAGTATTTTTCGTCAATAACAGGTTCTGTTTCCTTAGCTTTCGCCACGATTTCACCAAGAGTAATTGGTTTTTCAGTCTCGGTAGGGGCTGTATCGATCGTAAAGTATTGACCATACCGCATAATGCCTGTATTCCAAATCTTACCCGTGAAATTATCCGAAATGTCAGGTACATATTCTAGGTCATCTGAGTCAACGGTGGATAGGACTTGTGTATAGTGCCGACCTTTATAAGGCGTCTGAACGATTGGAAATTGACGTGCGAACAAACCATCTTTAAAGATGTATTGATCATATGTGTCTTCATCTTGTTCAAATAGGTTAGGTTGGCTGTATTTTTGATCAATCGTTTTGGCAAACTTTGTGTCATTACGATAAACAAAAAAGAATACACGACGACGGCGCTGCGCTTGTCCATATTTAGCCGCGTTGATTACGCGCCATTCAACGGAGTAGCCTAATTGATTAAACGCACCCAACATGATGGCAAAGTCACGACCACGTTGTTTAGAAGGCGATTTTAAAAGGCGGTCTACATTCTCTAAAACCAAATATTCTGGTTTGATGTGGTTGACTGCACGAATAATAGACCAAAAAAGAACACCCTTTTTACCTTCAATACCACGTTCTTTTTGTTTTGAACGGGCGACAGAATAATCCTGACAAGGAAAACCGCCAACAATCATGTTGACGCCATTTTCTTTCATTTCATCAAAAACACTGTCATCTATTTTTTCGACATCAGTGGGGATGTGTTTTATATTTGGAAAACGATATAGACCGACCTCGAAAGCATCTTGTGATTTACGGGAAGGTTCGAATTGATTTGAGTATGTTGTTTGATACCGCGTTTGGCCGATTACATCATTAGCATGGTCTAAGCCAACAATGAAGCCGCCGACGCCGTCAAACATTGAAAAGATTTTAAGTGTCAATTCTTTACCTACTTTCTGAACTTGTAATATATAGATTGTAACGCATTTGGAAGATGAGATCCAGATTTATTTTCGAATATAATAGTATTAGTGATAGAAGACAAGCAGGTTGATTTTAATATGGTTAAGGGGTAGATTGTAAAATTAATCCGAACGCTGTTCGGACAAAAAAGATCAGCTTCCTTTAAAATGGTGTTTACCACAAACCCATTTTTTAGGAGCTGATCTTTTGTCTAGTCTGCTTTATTAACGCTAATTGATCGCAAATCACGTTTTCTTTGGGCTTACCGATTAAAAGATTGGACAGCGGCGACTGTTAATGAAGCCCTAACTATGTTTCTAACAACTTTTAAGGGACCGGTACACACCTTTACTGTCAATCGTGGAACTGAGTTTAGCAATCTAGTGTCATTTGAACCACAATACGGTATTCAGACCTATTACTGCCATGCTTACACGCCCGCTGAACGCGGCAGTAATGAACGATTCAATCGGAACTTACGTTATTTTTACCCTAAGGGGACTTGTTTTGAGCACATTAGTGCTCAAGATTTAACAACGACGTTACTCGAAATTAACCAGCGCCCCCTTAAAGTACTTAACTGGCAAACACCTTACCAAGTGATACTGACTAATTTGTCAAAAAATTCGGATTAAATTTGCAATCTACCTAGTTTTATCTTTTATTGTTTGAATTGAAAAATCATCGTTGTTGACCACTGTTTATGGTGGTTGATTGCGATGATTTTTTTGTTAGATCGAAAATGTTTTTACATAATTCGAGTGATGACATATAAGCATGCTAACATGATAGCGGAGGGCATAAATTTCGCGTATACTTAAGGCATAAAATTACGGTGTTTTGTGCATGCTCAAGTGCTCATATAGAGGGGATCGTCATTAATGTTAGATAAAACAGAGTTTCAGCCAACAGAAGAAAAGACCAATTTGATTATCAAAGGTTCAGTGAAGTTATTTGATGTTTATAAGATTCCAATCGACCGTCTGCGCTATAACGCTCAGAATGGTCGTATTGCAACCTGGATATCTGAATATGAAAATGAACATGGTGATCTACCTACTGACCAAGAGCAGTTTAATGCCACAATAGAAGGATATATCTATGATGCTGGTCCAGATACGCTTAATGCAACTAAGAATAATATTGAAAAATTCGGACAGCAAGAAGCCGCAGTTGTACTAAGCAACGGTATTTTGGTGGATGGTAATCGCCGTTTTACGGCACTACGTCGTTTATCTCGCGAGGGAAAAGGCCAGCAATTTAACTATATCAATGCAGTGTTGTTGCCTGATCAAGATTACACAACAAAAGAAATCAAAACGCTTGAATTGAATTTGCAACATGCCAAAGAAGAACGGGTCGACTACAGTCCAGTCGACCGTCTTGTTGACACTTATCGTGACCTGATTGGTCCAAATAAGTCATTTGAACCAAAAGAGTATGCGCGTGAGATCGATTCTACCGAGAAAAAAGTCAAAGACGAAATGCGCGTTGTGCAATTATTGGTCGATTATTTGGATTATATTCACCATCCAGGACAATTTTTCGTGGCACGTCAACAAAAACTAGATGGCCCATTGCGAGAAGTTGATAAGATTCTTAAGTCTAGAAAGTTAGCGCCAGAAGACTACCAAGATGCTAAGGATATTTTATTTGCCAGCATGGTTTCGATGACCGGTGATGTGACACGTAAGGTTCGTGGGATGAGTAGTACTATTTTAAACCCACATACCTTGCATCATTTAGCTGATGAGCTAGATGATACGTTAAATGATATTGAAGATAGTTTTAGTGGTGATAGGATAGCCGAAAGCTCATCAGACGCAACAGCAGCCGTGATTGATGTCCCCAAAAGGGTTACAGATAACTTGGTCAATATTGTTGATCAAACGGTTGATCGCGAAAAAATGAAAAATGCCGAAAAGCGTCCATTACAGGATACGAGTAAAGCATTAGACCTATTAAGAAATATTGATAGTAAGGCGTTAGAACATTGTTCAGATGGTGATAAGAAGCAAATCAGTACGTTGTTGTTGGGACTAGACAAACAAATCCAAAAGATAACGAGTGAGTTAAATGTTAAGTGATCTATCTATCAAACCGGGGTACGCAACACCTGATGATGATGTTGGAAAAGACTTTTATGACCCTGTACTTGCGGAGAGTGTCAGCTACGACCGTTTATCGGGTTATTTTTCTGCACGTGCGCTCCTTTATTTTTCCAAAGGCATTACCAACCTTAGGCAAAAACATGGTCACTATCGTTTGATTATTTCAAGCCAGATATCGCAACAAGATTATGATGCGATCCTTGCGGGTTATGAAGCACGTGATGTCACGCAACAGTTTCAGAATTGTATTGTACCTGAGATCCATAATCAAGCAGATGATGCTAATATATCGAACTTGGCGTATTTAATTGCGATAGGGCTAGTGGATATTAAAATTGGGTTTACAACGGATGGCCTTTTTCATGCCAAGTATGGGTTAATGCGTGATGCTGAAGGCAATACGGTATATTTTACAGGGTCATTTAATGAGACTGAGAATGCTTTTGCACATAATTATGAGACGATAGATGTTCGCAAAAGTTGGACCAGTGAGGAAGAAAAGAACTATATAAACGGTAAGCAAGCTGCGTTTGATAAGCTTTGGGCAGGTAAAAATACAGATGGCATGCTCTTTGTTAAATCAATCAATGAGATCGTTTATAAACAAGTAGCACACTATAATAAAGGTGAGTTGATCATGGAGCAAGCACTGTTGACACCGAATAGCCTCGTTTTATATCTGACAGATAATCAGCTGGAGATCCAAAATAACTTAAATGAAGAAATTCCTGAATCTCGGCCTTTGCGCCGTATTAAACAGGACTTTCTAAAAGATGAGATCTTATGGCACTTTAAAACAGGTCTTAGTTATTCGATTATTGAAAATCAAGTTATTCCGAGATTTGAGAAGCTTGCTGAACGTGCTCATTTTAACTTTGTTGTTGCAGATTCTGTCATAAATTACATTGAAAATTCGCGATATGAAATTGATAAGATCTCAAAACAGGGAATCGAATTGAAAGCACAAGAGCCTGCCTTAAAACCACGCTTGGATGAATTTGTTAAAATCGTTGATCAAGAGGTAGTTCGTACTTTGCGCCCTATTCAGGCGTGGGTCAGCTTTTACATGATGTTAATGCAGCGAGTAGGTAATTTTTCGGTTCCAGGATCTGGTAAAACAGCCATGGTATATGGGACATTTGCCTACCTATCAGCGCCATCCATCCATAGAGTTAATAAGATGGTCGTCTGTGGACCCAAAAGCTCATTTTTAGCTTGGAAGACGGAATTTAATGAAGTATTTGGTGATAAACGCGATCTTAATGTATTAGATGTTCAGTCAGAAACATTCCGTACAGAGGATTTTTATAAAAATGTTGGGCAATATAACCTTATCTTAGTTAATTATGAGTCACTGCCTAAGTATGAAACGGCACTTGAACAATGTATCGATACGCGGACATTACTGGTGTTTGACGAAGTACACAAATTAAAAGGGACTGAAGCATCACGTCCTAAGTTTGCGCAACCTTTAGCAGATTTAGCAAATTACAAATTGGCACTGACTGGGACACCGATTCCTAATGGTTACGTTGATATCTATAATATGCTGCATCTTTTATATAAGGATGAGTATGCGGATTATTTTGGTTTTAGTGTGAATGAGTTGTTGCGTTCAGATGGCGTCATTGCACAGGAAGTGAATGAAAAGCTTTATCCGTTTTTCTGGCGGGTGACTAAGGACGACCTAGGTGTGCCTGCACCAGAACCAGATCATTTGATGAAGTATACGGCAACCAACGAAGAACAAGCCGTGATCGATATGTTGTGGCAAAAGTATGGGCATCAGCCGTTTAAACTTTATATTCGCTTAATACAAATGGCATCTAACCCGGCTTTACTGCGCCAAGCTGTTAGCGAAGAATTGTTTGTTGATAAAAATGGTGATAATGATGAATCTGAAACAAATTTGGACTTTGAATTTAATCAGTTCATGGATGATACGCCACAATACACAGACGCTGACTTACAATTGTTGGACAATATCCAGACGTCAACTAAATTTGAAAAATCAATCGAGACTGCGCTTGATTTGATTGAACAAGGGAAGCACCCCGTGGTCTGGGCAATATTTGTGAACACGATTGATAAATTCACAGCACGTATTGAACAGGCTGGCTATAAAGTCGCTAAAATATATGGCGCTGTTAGTGCTGCCGACCGTGAAGTGATGATCCAAGCGTTTCAAGCAGGGGAATACGATCTACTGATCTCTAATCCGCATACATTAGCTGAATCTGTTTCACTGCACCATATTAGCCATGATGCGTTATATCTTGAATATTCCTTTAACCTAACACATATGCTGCAGTCCCGTGATCGTATTCATCGTTTGGGCTTACCAGATAATGTGAAGACCAATTATTATTATTTCCAATTGTGTGGTCAGTTTGATGATCGACAACCAATCGATGAGCTGATATACGACCGTTTAAAGGAAAAAAGAGATTTAATGAATGCTGCAATTGAAGGTAAGACGTTACAACCAGAATTTTCTGTGGATGAACGACAGGAAATTGAATCGATGATGAAAAAATTCATGCAGGGGGAATAAGGGATGAATACTGGGCAATCACAATTACAAGCAGATATTTTAAAACGTATTTCTGGATTCGTTGGGCAGAGTGACGTTGAACTATTTAGGCATTTTAATATTAGGCCTAATATTAATGGAAAGTACGCTAAAAGGGCATTAGCAAGTCTGATCAACTGTATTCTAGACCTAGACATTAATAAAGAAAGGGCTAAAGCGCTACAAGAACAGGGCATTAAATTAAAAACGATACACGTTAATGGCAAAGGAATGCCAAAAGAATCCATGTCGTTTCCTAATTTTGATTTTAGAGAACTTGTTAGTGAGACATGGCAATCTTCTAAGCTTCGGGAACAGTTTGTGAATACGACTTATTTGTTTGTGGTATTTACACAATTGGACGTGGACTCTTTTCAATTTCGTGGTGTGAAGTTTTGGAAAATGCCAAAACAAGATCTAGATGGAACAGTTCATGCTGCCTGGGACAAGGTGGTAGCGACACTAAATCAAGGCGTAGATCTTTCCTATGACGCTAAGAGAAATCGTGTTACGAATAACTTGTTAGCACAATCAGACCACATGATTATCCATGTACGTCCTCATACATCAAAGAGTAGTTATTACGCAGGCTCGAATTATGGGAATCAATTACCTGTAGCAGCTCGATGGACGAATAAGCCAGCTGATTTTTCGGATAATTGGATGACTAAGCAGAGTTTTTGGTTAAATAAAGATTATTTACTTGATCAGATCAAAGATTTGTTATAGAAAGTAAAAGAGGAGTGATTGTCTTGAAGCGACAACTACTCCTCTTCTTTACGATAGCGGATCTGGTACTGAATAAGTTCAACACAATAATCCAGATTTTTAAGTACTGTTTTATCCCAAAAATGGAGGGGTAACCAGCCTACTTCTTGAAGTAATGCATCATCTCGTTTATCGCGTGCCATGTTTTCTTCAATTTTCTTGATCCAATAATCACGATTACGCTTTAGACGCTTTTTTCGATTGTCCCAATCTTGACCGTGCCAAAATTCACCATCGATGAAGATAGCAATTTTGTATTTTGTGATCGCAATATCAGGAGAGCCAGGCAATGCCTTATAGTTTCGGCGGTAACGAATGCCTTGATGCCATAGTGCTAAGGCTAGTTTATTTTCAGTCTTACCACGTTTTAAATGGACATTCGACATGCGTTTTCGAGTTGCTGAGTTTGTATCATAGCTTTTAGGATGCTTCATGGAGGACACCTACTTTTCCGGATACACATATTATTTTAATTATGCGTAATAAAATTAGTCAAGATGTGCGGGATAAAAATAAATACAAACGCTACTTACTAATTGTATTAGGAATTATTGTGTTGCTGTTTTTATGGTTAAGTGTATTAGGATATGGGCGTGCCACGCAAAATGAATGGATTGATCGCTCCAATCCATTTTTTAAGAGTTCAATATGGTTATGCGGTACTCCCTAATCAGGTACCAGAGAAGAGAGAAAAGACAACTATCATTGATAAGGATGGTAAAAACAAACATGTTGCTGCTGTTAAAACCCCGCAGCAAGTTGATGCGTTTGTAGCTGACGATCCTTTTGGCAGTGGTAGTTGGCTAAAGTTTTATACCGGACAATATAGTTCTAAACAGCGTTGGGCACTTGTTGCTCATAAAGGCTCCTATGTTTCAAATATTCGTCTGGTCTCTCGTGCGCAGATTCCCCTAATGATGCGTGAACAAACTGGTAATCATTATGTAGCTTACGATGCTCATGCAGAAAGACGGATTACTAAACGATTTATGTGGTGGCCGTTTAATTAAGAAAATGAGTATTAATTAGTCAAAGTCCGTATATGAAGCGATAGGTACGAGTAGCTAATCATCAGTTCAAGATGAATCCGGCAAATAAAGCGCTAATAAAAGACGGAGAGCTAATCTTTATAGCTTCTCCGTCTTTTTGTATGCCACATTGCGAATTTCTTGTAGCGGGACGAAACAATCAGAATCAATCACAATATCATTAGCATTGTAGCCATGAATCAAAGTCGTTATATCCGGCAAATGGTGGTTATTTTGATCAACCGTTTTTAGCTGAATCGTTACCAGTTGTTGACTTTGATAAGCGTCGGCCAACACTTGTGTCAGTTCCGCTAAGGATTGCTGCGGTCGTGGGACATAGACTGCATTCAACTGCTGGTTTTGTTGATTTAGCGCGGCGGTATGATCGGACAAATAGAACCCCTGCCATTTCATCATGCCTCGGTCGTGATAATCATGTTCAAAGAAGTGCTTAACCGTATCTAAGTCAAAGTCTTGGTTATTCAAGGGGCACCCGCTTTCGTTGAATTAATTTTTGACTTTTAGGCCAGCGTTCACCAGTAAAACCAACAAATTCGATCGTTAGTTTAATCTTTTGTCGCAAAGCTTTTAGTAGCGTCTCCAAATCAGCTAAATCATAGTGTGCTAATTTATGTAAAGGAACGGATTGCAAGCGCTCGTTAGCCCGTTGGCTGTTAAAAAATACATTGTAGGTCTGATCGTAAGGATCGTTAGCGATCATCAACCAATAGCGGGTGCGTGACTGGCGCTTAAACAGCAAGGTTAAGCGTCCCATAATAATTTCTACATCGTTATTCATAGCTATTGCCCCCATTATGACCACCGACGAGTGAAGCGCGTTCAATAGCTGTACCGCCCCTTAACAAGCTGGTGGCATAAACTAACTTCGTGAAGCCAAAGCGGCGATGAATTTCATCAATCACTTGGTTTAACCGACTAGCCTTAATCTGGGTAGTTGCCGGCTCAAATAAGCTAAGCTGGTGGCCGGTGTTGGCACTTAATTTGCTGCTATAAACCCCAATATTTCGGACAGCTTGACCGTCCCAGTTTTTGCGGAACAACCATAATAGTTGTCGCGTTAAAACTTGGTTATCATTGGTTGGCTCAATTTTTAAAGCCTGATGAAAGCCACCGCGGCCATCGGCTGCGGCCGCAGCGTAAGAAAAGCCAATGCTTAGCGACAGACACCCCGCCATTTTATGATGGTGTCGTAGCCGAGCAGCCACTTGTTCACCAATTTCTTTAATGACCGTTTCAATTTCTGCTTGGTTAAGATAGTCCCGTGGCAATACTTGTGAATTGCCTAGACTTGCTGATTTGACTTTAGCGGGTTCCGTAACCTGTGCTCGATCAATTCCCCAGGCCGTGGCGAACAATTGGGTGCCAATAATCCCCATTGCTTGTTTCAACAAATAAGGGTTGGCATGGGCTAACTCGTACATGTTGTGAATAGCTAGTCGGTTTAGCCGTTTAGCTGTCCGTTCACCGATCCCCCAGACAGCAGTTAAGTCATTGATCGTCCAGATTTTTTGAGGGACAGTCTCATAATGAATTTCACCAATAAAGTCAGCGGTATGCTTAGCATACACATCAAGGGCAAGCTTAGCTTGGGTCGGATTATCACCAATGCCAACAGTGGTGTATAAGCCTAATTTTTGCCGCACCGTAGTTTGAATCAACCTTGCTACTTCACGGACAGACTGCCCAAAAAGCCGCCATGAATGGGTCATATCCAAAATACTTTCGTCAATTGAATACGGCCAAACTTCTTTTTCAGTCGTAAACTGGTAGAAGATTTGGTTAATTTGCAAGTTACGTTCGATATAGAGATTCATGCGTGGTGGGACAACCCACAGACGTGGATCATTAGGTAAATCACGTTTACGTGAGACATTAGCTTTGATATGAAATAATTGCTTGGCTTCAGGTGAAGTAGCCAAAATTAGGCCACCATTAGTGTTTTTAGCCTCACTAAGGACAACTAATGGGACTTTTAAGGGATTGAGCCCCCGGGCAACGGCTTCGCAACTGGCGTAGAAGCTTTTGTTATCGATTAAGAAGAATACGCCATGCGGTTCATTATCAGTAAACAAGTTGATCACTTCCGTTAGCTTTTACCTGTATTTTAGCACATAAAGCAAACGTGCGTTCCCTTAAACTGCTAGAAAGCTGATTAAAAATATTCGAAAGTCAGTCATAGTCATGCTATAATATGCTTAAGAAAAAAGAAGCCCCGCTGATAACAGGACTTCCCATGTAGAGCCGTTTAAGACGGTGACAAATTTATACAGTTTAAATAACCGCTAGCTTGCCAGAGCTAAGGCGGTTATTTTTTTTGCTGACTTTTAATCAGCTCAACAATTAATGCGATCAAGGCCACGATAAACGTACCGAAAGTCAGCATTAATTGTAAAGCGTCCGACACGGACACTTAGGCTACTCCTTTCGTTAGGACTTATGGGCTTTAAGGGTTTAACACCATAAGCACCACCTCCGATCGGAAATAGCCACCGCCTTAACTTCTCTACTTAATCCATTATACAGACAGACTAGTATCTTATCCACGTATAAAATCAAATAACCATCGGGATTGCTATATTAGTAGTGAGAGGAAATATAAACAGACTAATTTTCAGGCTAATCCTTATATTACTAATAGGAAACGGACGAAAATCGGAAGAAGGTTGTAAAAAGTGATGACGTAGAACAGTAAAACACTTGATAAGTACCAAAATAATAATGCAAATGCAAACAAATAAGAAAGAAGATTTTATAATGTTGAAAGTTATACAATTGTTTATAGGTCAATCAGGGGAATTTATTTTAAATATAATCCAATTGTCTGGTTTGTCGTGATTACTTTCATCTTACTTGAATTAGCAGGGACCACGACCACAACGATTACATCAAACCCATTAACGACGAATATTCCAAGTCTCGTTGGTATTATTGGTTCAGTGGTTTGGTATTATTATTGCCTAAAATCAGGTGCAGGATGGTGGCGTTATTTGATTATTGTGATTCCAGTAGTCGGAACGATAGCACACGAGTACATCTCACTTCTTGCCATACTAGTGATGTTTCCGGGAATTGTTACGGCAATTTTTCATGGGCTAGCAAGTATCTTTTCCATGTTTGTTAACCGTGACTAGCTAATTATGTCGGAAAATATACTAAGCCTTCACAGTGAACACAAGACAAAAAATAGGGATCTTCAAACAAATTATTCCATTTGTTTGAAGATCCCTATTTTTGGTGGCACTAGGCGAGTTCGCCGACGACTTTGATTTTGACGCGGGTGGATTGGTTTGGATCGTAGGCTAGAGGAATTTCCTCACGTTCGACGACGCTTAAGGTATCGGGTAAGGCACCGGCAGTTTTCGCATGCTCACCGGCTTCAACTTCAGCTTGCTTCAAAGCTTCTTCGCGGTCAATTTTAGTGTATGGATAAATGCGATCAACGGTACCTGAGATTTGGCTGATCGAAGCTCCGATAGCGTTGGCTACGCCACCTTTTTCTGGCGCGATTACTTTGGCAACACCAGCTAAGTGATCAGGGGCGATGATGGCGCCGCCACCGACTAAGATGATTTCAATATCATCGGCACTGGTTTTCATCTTATCAATTGCAACTTCAATCATGTGCTTGATTTCAGCAAGACCAGCTTCCGCGACTTCTTGAGAAACGCCGTAAACTTTAGCCTTGTCGCCAACATCGGCTAAGCCCATGCGAACGGCAATATCAGTGGCAGTCAGGGTATCACCGCCAAAGCATAAGGCTTTTTCAGTGATTTCGTAACCGACGGAATCAGGACCGACCGTTACACTACCATCTGGTTGCACGCGGACAATCGAACCACCACCTAAGCCGATGGACAAGATGTCAGGCATCCGGAAGTTGGTTGCGACACCACCTACTTCAACGGCAATAGCAGATTCGCGTGGGAAGCCGTTTTTCAAAACACCTAAATCGGTGGTGGTCCCACCGATATCCACGACGATAGCGTCGTCTTTTCCAGCTAAGTATGCAGCACCACGGATACTGTTAGTAGGACCGGATCCGATGGTCAAAATTGGAAAGCGTTGGGCAAATTCGGCAGTCATTAAAGTGCCGTCGTTTTGGGTAAGGTATAAATCAGCGTTAGCGACACCTTTGTCAGCCAAGGCTTGTTTGAAGCCGGTGATGGTGGTGGCGATAACTTTAAACAGCCCAGCGTTTAAAATCGAGGCATTTTCACGCTGGATCAATCCAATGGAACCAATTTCAGCGGATTGCGTCACTGGAAATTCATTACCATAGGCTTCATGGACAAGCGCTGCGACACGTGCTTCTTGATCCGTTTTTAAACTGGAGAAGGCACCAATCACGGCAACTGATTCGACTTGCCCCTGCCACTCAGCCAGCTGTTTTTTCACAGCTTCTTCGTCGAGTTCTGACAAAATCTGGCCGTCGTACTCGTAACCACCTGGGACCACGGCGTAGAGACCTCCGAGTTTTTCAACCAGGTCTTGTGGCCAGTAGGTGAAGGGTTTGATTGAAAGCGTGGCAGGGTAGGCTAAGCGCAAGACACCGACTTTAGCGATTTTTTTACGTTCGACAATGGCGTTGGTGATTTGTGTGGTACCGAGCATCACAGCGTTGATTTGTTTGGGGTCGATGCCAGAGTCATCGAGGACTGCTGACAAGGCAGCTTCAATACCTGAGCCGACGTCTAAGCTGGTGTGACGTTTGACGAAGCTGACGACTTGATGTTCTTCATCTAAGATAATGGCATCAGTGTTGGTGCCCCCAACGTCTATTCCTAATCGATACATATTAGTCCTCCTTTAACAGTTCTTCGACTGGCACGTAATCATAGTCGAACCCAAAGTAACGTGGGCCTGCGACTTCGATACCAGCTTTAGTACGCCACTTGTCATTGGCAGGGGTGGCCACAACTTTGACCCGCTTGCCGTATTTGATCATTTCAGTGGTAATCGGCGTTAAGGTTTCAGCGTCTAAGATGATGATCAAGTCAGGGGCCATGGTGACAGGCTTACCATCACGTGCAGCAAATAAGTTTTCGTTTTGAATGGTGACGACTAACTCGCTTTCTTGGAAGTTGTTGAAACCAGCAATATGAATGTCGCCAACGTTAAACCCACCTTTAGTGGTGCGCAGAAGATCAGTGACTTTGCCTTCAAAGATGAAGTGACCGTCAGTGGCGTCAAGTAAGTTCTTCAAAGCCGTCTCTGGGTCGTTGTGGGCTAGGCGAATGCTTTGGCCAACTTGTTGGCATTGAGTGACGATGCCTGAGATCCCGTTTTGCTTGATCTGCTTGCCATTTGCTGGATACAAGGAAACTGTGGCGGAGCCGCCCATTTCAACAGTTTGTACCCGAGCTAAGCGTTCAGCCCATTTCGCAGAAATTGTTTCAATGACACCGGCGTTGCCTTTTTCATCGGTGATCGCCATTGGCGTTGTGGAAACCCCACCTAAATGGAAGGTACACATTTGTAGTTCTGGAAAAGCACGGCCCATACCGTCACAATCGACCAATGGGATTTGGCGCGTTGCTGCTAAAGTGAGTGGCACCATTGAGTTCACCCCGCCAGCTTCCATCGGAAAGGTGCCAGTGAAGTGATGGCCAGTGTAAGCTTCTAGCTTATCTAACACGCGACCAAATTCATCGCCTTTGGGAAACTTTTCCATCATGACGGCAGGCGCACCCATGATTGCAACTGGGCAATACCAGTCTTCATCATCGGTTTCGTCTGGCTCTAATAATTTGACCGGTCCAAATTCATCGACTGCTTGCATGGCCATGAGTTTGCCCATGTAAGGATTACCACCACCGCCAGCTCCGAAGAATGAAGCGCCGAGGGCAATATCTTCAATGGCATCTTTATCTAAATAACGCATTAGGCTTCCTCCTTAGCAGGAACTTCTTGATGGGTAAACTTGCTACCAAAATAGTAAATGATCAAGGCAACGACGATGCCAATGATCGGGTTAGCGGTTGGATGCCAAACATTAGGAATCATGGCCAAGACTGTAGGCACGCCACCAAAGAGCGCACCGACTAACCATGCAGACAAACCTAACCAGTTGACACCTTCAGTTGGTTGCCACTGACTGGCATCACCATGATGGATCAACCAGTAGCTGGCACCCATGACACCGGCAACAGGTGGGATCATGGCAGATAAGACAGACATCACAGGGGTGAAGTAGTTCAAGATCCCGATGGCTGCTAACAATGTACCAACCACACCAACAGCAAAAAGGGTCAATTTACGATATTTTTCTGGAATGTTAAAGACATTTGAAACGGCGATCCCACCAGAGTAAGCATTGACGACGTTGACTTTCCATGTGGCTAAGACTAGGGCTAAGCCACCGATGAATGGGGTGCCGATCTTAATAAATAAACTGGAGATGTCGGCAGTTTTAAAAGCGATGGTCAACACAGCACCAATGCCGATCATGACGACCCCTGCGGGAATGATCCCAAAAATAGAGGCTTTGATGACGTCACTGCGCTTAGTTGAAAATTGGGCGTAGTCGCCAACGATGACGGCACCTAAAGCAAAGCTACCAACAGTAGTGACTAAGCCATTCACAAAAGAGATCGAAGTCGATGGATGATATGCGGCCACAACTTGGGCGGCATTTTCATGGGCAAAGGCATACCAGAAGCCATATAAGACGATGATCATCAGGTATGGAACAGCGATCCAAGCGAGCTTTTGAATGAACTTGATGCCGTACATTGCCGTCAACACCATGACAATCCCAACGATGATCGAGCATATCCAAGCAGGAACGGTGATTGAGTAAGCAGCCAAAATACCTTGGACGGCAATCCCGGCAACGTTGGCTTGAATCCCAAACCAACCAAGGGCTGAAATTGCTAAGATCAAAGACACGACTTTTGAAGACCCAACTTTACCAAAAACCTGTTCTGCGACTTTTACAGCCGGTTTAGCTTGGTCAACACTTTGCATACCTTGGCTGATCATGATCACGACAATAATGGCATAACCGACAAATGCAGTGAATAAGGCCATAGGCAAACTCATGCCAGAAACTAGAGTGCCGCCCAAAATTAAACTTGGCACCGAGATCAATGCGCCACATAACACAATGGCTAAATTCCACCAAGATTGATTGCGTTTGTTTTCTTCCATACTGAATAGCCTCCTAATCAATTTATAATTGATATTTAATAATTAGATGATGTTTTACATCTTAACGCCGGAGTTTAGGCCTGTCATTATTCAACTACACAAAAATAATCCCATGATTTTATGCACGTGCATAAAACCATGGGATTATTCTAATTTTAGGCGCTGGCAGTATGGACCAAGCGGATCACAGCTGCTAAACGATACAGCGTCATGGTATCTGGCATATCGCCGATGGTAAAGCCAGTGATCGAAGCGATTTGTTGCAAACGGTAGGTGATGGTGTTGCGATGAACATACATCAATTTCGCACATTTGGACACTGAAGCATTGGCATCTAATAGGTAAACACCGATTGTCGCAACCAATTCACTTTGTTCAGAGCCACCAAATGGTTCAAGGTGTTCATCTAAATAGGCTTTAGTTGAATCAGCCCCAGCATCGATCAACTCACGGGCTTCTTGGGCTAAGCGCAAGTCGGCTAAAGACAAATAGGCTTTGCGGGTAAAAATCATTCTGGCATCAACGGCGGAGCGTTGAATTAAAAGGATCGCATTTTTAACTTGCGTGGTGGTAAAGACGTTTTGACAACGGATCAAGCTGGCGGATAGGTCCTGGTCATTTAAGTAGTCGACTAAGGCTTTGGCCCATTGATTCCAGATCTGATTTTCCAAATCACCTTTAGGAATGATCACCAACATGCCCTCATAGCGTTCCATCAAGGCAATTTCGGCAAAAGGCTGGCTTAATTGGTCCAACTCACGACGAGTTTTAGCATAATCGTCTGTAAAAAACTGCGGGATCACCCACATATGATGCATGGTCGAAATGTCAACGTGATAATACTCGGCCAACCGCCGGACCCGGATCGGCTCATCGGCGACAATTGCTGCCAGCAATTCACGTTGATTAAGTTCGCCGCTGTCATGGCCCCATAAGTTTAGCGAGATTTGCAGGGCAGCTGCAGCTTGGCTTCTGGCATACACATCTAAGTCCTGGTTTTCTGCTAGGATCACCAGTTCAAACTCGCCTAGTGGTTGATCGGCACGGACAGCTTGGCGGTAAACTCCGCTACTTGGCAATTTTTGCCAGTCAACGTGACGATTGCGGGGCCAAGTCGCACTTTGAATCAATTGGCGATTGCCATCAAGCAACGCACAGCTAGCATGAAGGCGTTCCGCAATCATCTTTAATACCGTCGCCAAGTTATGTTGGTAGGCTGGCATCTTGGCGATTTCGCTGAGCATTTCCACAGCAAACACCGGATTGTTCATTTGATCTAAGAAGATGGCTTGCATGACGTCTGAAATCACGTTGGCATAAGCTAAACTGGCATCATTTTCTGGCATCAAGATGATGACAAAGCCTAATTCATCAGCAAGTTGGACCAAACGCTCATCAACTTTCGGCATGAGGATGCCAACGTAATACAACACTAATCCGACTTCGCCAACTTGGGCAAAGCGTTTGATATTACTACATTGGGCCTCAACATCATTAGCGATGTTGGCAAAGCTAGTGATGATCAGTTCGTTGCCTTCAAAATGAATGGCGTCAGTAATTTCCGCCTGAACTGGAGTAGGTGAGGCATATTCCAACACTGAAATGGACGTTACCACCCGATTGGCACCTGATGTGTTGGTTAAAAGCCTGGCACCGGTTAAGGCCGGTAGAGTGAGAATGTCTTGAATCGTGACGCTCATACGATCACCACCTTATTTGATAATAGTGTACCCGTTGTGCTAGTTAATTAGCTGCCAGGTATCTACGAATAAAAGTTGTTCTAATCGACTTTTGAAGCCACGCAGACATCGGGCCCGATTATGTTCAACCTGAAATAAAACCTGCCATTTAGAGAATAAAGTTTCGATCATGCGCCTTTGGCGCTTCAATAAGGTGCTATTCAGTCGTGATTGGGGCATGTTACGGCGTTTGGGTGTCCAGAAATCAATGTGTCGTTGCTTTAATTGATCTTTTAGTGGTTGACTAAGGTAGCCAACATCGGCCAAAACATGTGAGCAAGCGTATTGGTCAATCAATTCTGGCACTAAACGAATATCATGAATTGAAGCAGCTGAAATTGAATAGGCCACTACAATGCCTTGATTGGTGACCTGAAAATGTCCCTTTAAACCATAGAACCATTGTTTCTTGGTGGCATTATAGCCAATGTCAGCAAGTGAGCGTAAAACTTTGGCTCGATGATTACGAATTGATTGGCATAATGGGATTGGAAAACTATCTATGATGGTGTAAGTCACTGATGGTAAACAGTGTTTAACTAAACCAACCCGCAGGGTTTGGAGCAGACAGCCCATAGCTGTGCACCGTCGATTAAAACGAGATCGTTCCGGCAAACCAGTCAGCCCTAACCCAACTAACAGACGATAAAAAGCACATTGATTAGTGATACCAAGTGATACCTGCCAACACATCAAAGCCATGATAGTTACATCTGATATTTTGGCATAATTAGCATTCTTTCTTTGCCGAATTTTGCAGGAAACATAACGTTGATATAGTGGCGTTACAACCGCAACCCAGGGTTGCCAAGGTGCTTGCACGATAGTTGTAGGTTGAGTAAGATAATATTGGCTTGACATCGCTCACACTTCTTTGTTTAGGATACTTAAAAGTGTAAGCCTGCCAGGCTTTTTATGTACTTTAATTGTCCCATTTCAACTAGCACAACGGGTAATAGTGTTTATCTTAAGGCAAGGCGCGGGAAGATTGCAAACGGATTGGTGGAAAAGGACGATTTCGACCATTCGATATTGCCTGAGGAGTTGAATATGTGTAAGGGCGTGGCTATAAGGATGTGGATAGAGATTTCCTTCAAAAAATTTTTCACTTAGCTGTTATAAATAGTGGATTGTAGTCAGATTGGATTGAAGTCAATATTTGATCACTGTTATTAACAGATATTTGAGAATCTAATTTTTGGCCACTAGGGTATACCCTAGTGGCCGTTTTTGATTTGGTAATTGTAGTAGAAAGTCTGACGTTCCTTAGAACTGTCCAAAACAAAGTGCTAAAAATGACTTTTATGCTTTTATTTGATTGTATCAAAAAATTGTCGCAGCGTAAGCACCCAACCAAATGACGGATTTTCACCAACAATTTAGCACGCTACACTTACCTCATCAATTCAAATTTGGTGAGGTATTTGTATGGAAGACAAACCTGATGTTGTTCATTTTCAAATGGATCAGCCTAAGTCGAGGCAGTCGGAGGTGACCAAAGCATTACAGATCAAACTTAGCAATGAGAAGCCCGTCATCGTCTATAATCGCGTCAACAGTTATATCCTTGATGCACTTTTAAAGGCGGTGTTTTTAATGTTGCTTGATCTTAAGCGAATCGCTCAGGTCTATTTAGTGGCTGGTGAATAATTTGTCCAAGTTATTTGTAACAGTCCGTTAATCCGTTATCGCTGTATAATAAGTGCATAGGTTTTCCGGCATATCCGTGATTTCCCATGCAGTTATCACAACCCTATCGGAGGCGTTATCCATGGTTTATCGTCAAACAGTCACGCAACTCTCAATTGAGTCCTTTGGCACCGCTTTGAGCACACCACTTAGTGCAGACAACGAATGGGTTCAACTTGCGGATCAAATGCCTTGGCAGAAACTGACTGAGGCATACCAATTAGCCTTTCCGTCGAAACTTGGCCGTGCTGGTAAACCGTTCAGGCTGTTATATGGGTCCCAGCTGATCAAGCAACGGACTGGTTTGTCTGATCGAGACATTGTCGAAGCCATACGTGACACCCCAGCTTATCAATACTTCATTGGCATTCCGCAATACCAACTCAAAGTCCAGTTCGATCACACGGCACTAGCGTACTTCCGTCGACGGATCGCGCCGATTTCTGAATTGATCCACAATATTATCACCGATGCAGTTCGCGAGCGACTTCAACGCCACGTGCACACCAGTAAACATCAAGTTTCCTCAAGATACGCATCTGCTTAACCAGGTGAGAACGAATCTAGAAGATGACATTAAAGTCATGGCTAAACAGCTTCAAGTCTCCCCGCCTCGGACTTACAAACGTGAAGCTCACGCAAAGTGGACGGTCTTTTCTCGTAAGCCTCGGCGTTGGGGAAAGTTGACGCAAAAGCAAATCAAAGCCCAGCTCCAATACATTCGTCGCGACTTGCGGTACGTGGATGGGATGATCGACCAAGGGGCGACCTTGACTGCGGCGCGGGCCAAGCGGCTTGGGGTCATTCGTTTGGTGTTTGACCAACAAGATTACATGTATCGCAACCACACACATCGTGTTGAAAACCGGATCGTCAGCTTGAGCCAGCCGGAAATTCGTCCGATCATGCGTGGTAAATCAAAGTCGCCGGTTGAATTTGGACCGAAGATCGATGTTTCGATCATGGATGGTGTCATTGATATTGAACGGTTCTCGTTCAATGCCTTCAACGAAAGCGGTGACCTTGGCTCAACGCTTGATCACTATTACGATGTGCATGGCGAATATCCAGACGAGGTTCTGTTGGACACGCTGTATCGAACCCGCGAAAACATTGGGATGTGTGCCAACCTTGGTATCCGCGTGAGTGGACCGCGGCTTGGACGTAAGCCCAAGCATGTGGATCCAGCGCAGCGCCGGCAAGATCAAGATGCAGAGAACCGGCGCGGCGAAATTGAACGCTGATTCTCGTTTGTAAAGGGGAATCTCGGACTGGATCTTGTCAAAGAGAAGACTGCCGAGACGATTGCGGTCGCCGTAGACACTGGTGTGGTCATGGCAAACCTAGAGAATTTACTCGCAGTCTTAGGTGGACCAATTTCAGTGACCGCCAAAAAGAATAAGACTGCGGTGAAGATTGATTATCAAGTTATCGTCGATTCAGTTGAAAATGAGGGCTAATTCACCAGCCACTAATTATTGTGTATTTTTATTGTGATTGATTTGCTACTTAGGTTCCTGGTTTTCTGAATCAATCAATTCCTAAATCAACTTCACTATGGGCAAGCGATTGGAGGCCCGATTATTGCGCTTACTTGTGGGTTAGGTACTTGGTGGTATTTAAAAAATTAAAAAGCAAACAACGCAACACATTGCACTATGCCCTGTCAACTTGACAGGGCATAGTGCAGGGACAGGTCTTTTTTTAGTTTTCTGGGTGGTAATTTTAATTATGCAGTCTAGATAAACTAGTGCTGGTTGGTGTGCTGCTGACTTGACTGGGGCCGATAAGCGGCAACTAACCCTGTCACAGCGTCCAAAGTCATAATCAGACCCATTAACCACATTGCTGCCATATTGTGCATAGTACCAATTAGAATCAGCAGCACCACATTTAACGCCAGCATGAGCCAGCCCATTGTTTTCGACATTTGTTGCATGAAAATCCTCCTCAAGTGTATGGATAGGACCTATACCATTTTTCGCTACTACTTTAGATTAACTCTAATTTTTTTTATGGCAACCCTAAAAAGTGTTAGAATTTGATTCAGAGCGTTATCAGCCGCTGTTAGAAACCATAGCATAAGCGGTAACAAGTGCGGTGGACCGCACTTTGGCCATTGCGATTGTGGTTCTTATGTACAGGTTTGTGCGGCTGATAACGCATTTGAAGGGGGAAAACACGATGAAAACCTATACGGACTATTTCTTTGATGAACCAGCTTTTGATCTCCACGATGGCGGGTACGTGCCGCTTGAGGTCAGTGATGCGCCTGAGAAGCCCTTAAATGTGCCGCCATTGTTGAAACCGGATAAAGAGACAGCGACCGACGTTTATTACACGGTGATAACAGAGGCTGGGGAAACACAACTGTTGCCAGGGGCGAAAACCAAGACGTGGGGCTATAATGCCAGTCTGTTAGGTCAGACGATTGTGTATCGCCGTGGTCAACATACACATGTGACACTGAAAAACACCCTGCCTGAGTTGACCACTTTTCATTGGCATGGGGCTAATGTCAGTGGCCCTTATGTTGATGGCGGATGCCATGCGCCGGTTTATCCGGGTGAAAGTAAGCATATCGACTTCACATTGGACCAACCGGCGACGACTTTGTGGCTGCACGCGCATCCATGCCCATCCACAGCCGAGCAGGTTTGGCATGGTTTGGCTGCCATGGTGATTGTCAAAGACGACCATGAAGACAGCCTGCCATTGCCAAGGAATTATGGCGTTGACGATATTCCGGTTATTTTGCAAGACCGGCGTTTTCACGAGAACAACCAGTGGGACTACCGGGCTGATTATGATCCTGACGGTGTTGCTGGGCCAACCGCAATGATTAACGGTACAATCAATCCCTATTTTGATGTCACCACGCAAAAGGTCCGGTTGCGTTTTCTGGATGGTGCTAATCGCCGTGAATGGCGGTTGCATTTTTCCGATGACCTGCCATTTACGCAAATTGGCGGAGATGGCTCATTGTTACCGGAACCGGTCAAATTCACCCATCTAATGCTGACTTGTGCTGAGCGTGCCGAAGTTGTGGTTGATTTTGGGCAGTACCATGAAGGCGATGTGGTCACCTTATATACGGATAATGTGCCATTGTTAAAGTTCCGCATTCATGCGTTCAAACCGGATCAGACAACTTTGCCTGATAAGTTGTTCGACGTGAAGGCACCAGTGGTTGATCCGGATTTGCCAGTTCGCCATGTTGTGATGCAGGGAATGGACGAAAGTGTCGCGATCGATGGTAAAAAATTTGATATGCAGCGGATTGATGCCACGCAGGCGATTGGCAAAGCCCAGTACTGGGATGTTACCAATAGCAATGATGCGCCTGGAATGGTTCATCCATTCCATGTGCATGGAACCCAATTCTTAGTCTTGTCGCGGAATGGGCATGCGCCGTATCCAAATGAACATGGTTTCAAAGATACCGTTGGCGTGAATTCTGGGGAAACGGTTCGGCTGCTGGTTCGCTTTGATCTGCCAGGGGTTTATATGTATCACTGTCATATCATTGAGCACGAAGATGGCGGCATGATGGCACAGATTGAAACTTTCGATCCAGCCAAGCCAAAGCAAGAATATAAATTGATGGATATGGATACGTTAATGATGGCCTTGGCTAAAGAACGTGGCGTCAAACCATCTGAGATTTGGATGGGCGGTATGCAGTCTTATGAAAAAATGGGAATGAAAATGTAAACGTCCCACAATACTAATATAGAAAAAGATGGTTTTAATATGCACTCTCCAACGATCAAACATCGCGGGGCTTTTGTCGCCACGTTACTGACAGGTACCTTTTCGATGTCAATTTCGCAGTCTTCTTTAAGCACCGCTTATCCTGCTTTTATGAAAGCTTTTGGTTTAGGAGCGGATACAGTTGCTTGGCTGACAACCGGCTTTATGTTGGTGATGACCTTGATGATTCCGGTTAGTCCATGGCTGTTGCATAATGTTCCTTTCCAACGGCTTTTCCAAGCGATTGAACTCATTTTTGCCATTGGGACAGGCTTATGTATCTGGGCACCGAGTTTTATCGTGCTCATGATTGGCCGGTTGCTTGAAGCGATTGCGGTCGGGATTATTTTTCCGAGTTTCCAGACCGTGTTGCTGACGATTACGCCGCATAGTGAGCGTGGTCGGGTGATGGGCACGGCGGGATTGGTCATGGGCTCAGCCTTGGCAGTCGGTCCGATTATTTCCGGTGTTTTACTGACATGGTTCCCTTGGCAGGCTTTATTCTTGTTCTTCTTGGTCGTTTCGCTGCTTGTGCTGGCCGTTTCAACGGTGACCATTGCGTCTGTCATGCCATTGCAACCGACGCAACTGGACTGGGTCTCCTTCCTTTTATCCGCAAGTTTTCCAATTCTACTTTATGCCTTGGGTGCTTTGTCGAAAAAAGGTTTAACTGTTGGCGTGGTTAGTTTGTTGATTTTAGGCGTTCTGGCAGCTGGTATTTTCGTTGTTCGGCAATTGAATCGCCAACCACCAATGTTGCAAATGCGAGTTTTTGCCACTGGTATGTTTACTAAAGCAGTGTTTATGACTGGAATTTCATACGTCGGTTTGATTGTCACCACCATTCTGATGCCGCTTTACTTTCAAACGCTACTTGGTTTGTCACCGTTGATTTCTGGCTTGTCCTTAGTGCCAGCTGCGGTGTTGCTGAGTATTTTGAATCCAATTAGCGGGCGCCTACTGGATCGCATTGGACCGCGTGTCGTGGCCATGATTGGCATGTTGTTGATTACTGGCGGCTTTGGTCTGTTAGCAGTCTTTGCCCATCATTTACCACTGATTGGGGCAATTATGTTGGCGATGGCGACTGAAGCCGGCAATGCCTTTGTGATGATGCCTTCAGTGACGGCTGGCGCGAATGCCTTGCCGAATGAGCTTGTGGCAGACGGCACTGCGGTCACAACGACGGCTCGTCAGTTATTCGGTTCTGCCGGTGTCATGTTCGCCACAGTGTTGTTGGAGGGCATGCAAAACACGCTGCGAAGTCATGCTGGCGGTTTTGCTGTTACCTTCGCTGTGTTTGCTGGCGTGGGCCTGATTGGCTTTTTGCTGGCATTGACGTTACCAAAAGAATTCGTGAAGAAAGTGGCGTAGTAGCAAATTTGTGCTTCGCATCTACCAAAATGACCGCCTACCAAAAAGTAGACGGTCATTTTGGGACTCTATGTCAAACATCCTAAAGTTTAAAGTATAGAGATAAGTGACATAAATTAATAATTGTGGCCTGCTTTTTTATCTATAGCTGAAAGTGGCAAAATATCATAATTTATTGATTATAAGTCATTTATTAATGTGAGCAACGAAATTAGTAGCCGTAAGCTATTAACGAAAAGCTTCGTTAACTCATTTTTTAGGCTAATTGAACGCAAAATGAGTAACCTAAATATTAATCGCATCAGTATCTCTAAACTGAATTCCTACTCGTGATATGAAATCCTTAAGCAGATCAAACAATCCCTCAGACCTCACTCAAATAATCGTCCGTTAAAAATAACGAACGTGTGCTCAGATGACGCTTATTTAACAGCTATACCAGCCGATCTTTAATATTAATTACTGTCTGCACCGCTACACCGGTTTCAGCTGCAATTGCACGATAGCTAATTGGGGCACCGGTTGCTTTGTTTCTTAATTGATCAACGATACGGCGGTAGATAAATCGTTTTTGTGGGTTAGGTGCGTCTGCGGCGTAAGCGGGCCGTGTCCCTCGATATTTCCCATTGGCTTTGGCGATTTCAATTCCTTGGCGCTGGCGCTCACGAATTTTCTTCCGTTCTGTTTGGGCCATATAAGCTAGCAGTTTGGTTAACAGGTCAAACATAAATTTATCCATATCTGAATCGCCAGTGCGCATAGAAAGAAATGGCGCATCTAAGACTTCCATCTTAACTTGTTTGTCCCTGATCTGCTTGATGATATCACTGGCATCATCATAGTTACGACTCAAACGATCCAAGGACGCAATGACCAGCGTATCGCCCTGTCGAACATACGCAATGGCTGCCTGCAATTCTGGTCGATTCTCAGTTGATTTTCCCGATTGCTTTTCTTCGAATATTTTTTCACACTCAGCTTTTTTAAGTGCTTTGATTTGACGTGCTAAATTCTGATCAGTTGAACTAACTCGGGCATACCCAATTTTCATCACGACTTCTCCTCTCGGAATTTGACCCTACATTATCGGTAACAGATTAGACACTCAAATTAGACATTTTTAACAGATTCAAGAATCGCTTACCGTGCCCGATAGAATCTCAGTTTTTTCCTATATTCTTAGTATAACGTTTATTGTCCATTTAGGGTACACTCTAATATAACAAAAAATTCAAAAGTGAATTTTTGAAATAACAAAACTGGGCGGTAAGTCACCGGTAAAATACCGGGAACTTACCGCCCAGAAAGCAGCTTAATAAAGTTGTCCAAGCTTAAGGGTTCACTTCATATTGAAAAAGATACTTTATAGTTTGTTTTTTATCGTATATTCTCCGTTGTAATTAAAATTCTTTTTAAGAAAACAAGCTAATACTAAAATACTTAGTCCTGGACTAATAGCATTGATACATGCAGTTCCAAAAGAAAATAGACCAATTCCATAATGACCAGCAACGAATGATAATTTAACTAAAAACTATTGACCAAGATAGCCACCATTTTCCGCAGATCATTCCTTTGGTCCATGGCTACAATGGCAATGATATGGTGGTTGATTCCACTACAAAAAGTTCATAATGTGACAGTTAAAAAGGGTGGAAAAATAGTTTCTCCGCCCTTCTAGTTGGCTCATTTTAGATCGTGTTATTCCCCGTGCCCCTTCCCGCGAAGAACATGATCAGCATGTTCAAGCATTTCATTGATCACATCTAAAATATGAGGATCATTTAATTGATAATACTTGGCCTGGCCTACACGTCGAGAGCTAACTAGTTGATGTTGTTTTAAAATAGCTAACTGATGAGAAACAATAGATTGCTCA
>OKSV01000532.1_pt1 | contig 23196 bp, 18 predicted proteins | sample 1601261 | NCBI WGS metagenome assembly OKSV01 (sample SAMEA3879560, study PRJEB24766) | human gut metagenome | biome: human-associated habitat; feature: feces | place: USA | collected 1985/1987
GATCTGGGATATAAGAATCAACAGTATCCATAAGCTCCATGATCTTGTCTCCCCAAGGTCCCATTGGATCCTCAAGAGCCTTAAGAGCTGATCCCTGGATGATTGGGCAATCATTGAATCCGTACTCCTCAAGCTGCTCTGTAACTTCCATCTCTACGAGCTCGATAAGCTCTGGGTCGTCAACCATATCACACTTGTTAAGGAATACGATGATGTAAGGAACACCTACCTGACGAGAAAGGAGGATGTGCTCCTTTGTCTGAGCCATAACACCATCAGTAGCAGCAACAACAAGGATAGCACCATCCATCTGAGCTGCACCAGTGATCATGTTCTTTACGTAGTCAGCATGTCCAGGACAGTCAACGTGTGCGTAATGTCTCTTTTCTGTCTCATACTCAACGTGAGCTGTAGAAATTGTGATTCCACGCTCTCTCTCCTCTGGAGCCTTATCAATGTTAGCGAAATCTGTAGCTGTGTTACCAGCGACACGAGCTGCTAATACTGCTGTAATAGCTGCTGTTAAAGTTGTTTTACCATGATCTACGTGACCGATGGTACCAATATTACAATGTGGTTTTGTTCTTTCAAATTTAGCCTTTGCCATTTTGAAACGTCCTCCTTAAACTTTTATGCCCCATGGGCTTTTTTTATAATCTACCGACTGCTTTGATTATACGAAATAATCAAAGTTTTTTCAAGTAAATTTTACGGCAAATCCCCCTTTTTCAAGGGGAAATGCCTTTATTTTTGATTTTTATACCATATATAGTATATATTTCATCATTTGTACTATAAATTGTTTGCTAATTTGCAATTATTTTGCGTGGTTAGCAAGCACCTTGTCCTGTACATTCTTTGGAACCGGCTCATATCTGTCGAAGAACATTGAGTAGTTTCCACGTCCCTGTGTCTTAGAACGAAGGTCTGTAGAGTAACCGAACATCTCTGCAAGTGGTACATATGCATGTACAATCTTTCCACCGCCGAGATCGTCCATACCCTCGATACGTCCACGACGAGAGTTAACATCACCGATAACGTCTCCCATGTACTCCTCAGGCATTGTAACCTCTACCTTCATGATAGGCTCAAGTAATACAGGTGCAGCCTTTGCCATAGCCTCTTTGAAACACATAGATCCGGCAATGTGGAATGCCATCTCTGATGAATCGACCTCATGGTAAGATCCATCGTATACTGTTGCATGGATACCAACTACCGGGAATCCACCAAGAGAACCGGCCTTTGTAGCCTCCTCGATACCTTCGCCGATTGATGGGATGTACTCCTTTGGAATAGCACCACCGACAACCTCTGAATCGAACTTGAAAAGCTCTTCTCCATTGGCATCCATTGGCTCGAAGCGTACCTTACAGTGTCCGTACTGTCCACGTCCACCTGACTGCTTAGCATATTTGTATTCCTGATCAACAGCCTTTGTAAATGTCTCCTTGTAAGCAACCTGAGGTGCACCAACGTTTGCCTCAACCTTGAACTCACGGAGAAGACGGTCAACGATGATCTCAAGGTGAAGCTCACCCATACCAGCGATGATTGTCTGACCTGTTTCCTGATCAGTATGAGCACGGAATGTAGGATCCTCCTCTGCAAGCTTTGCAAGAGCCTCCCCTAACTTGCCCTGTCCAGCTTTTGTCTTAGGCTCGATAGCGAGCTCGATAACTGGCTCTGGGAACTCCATAGACTCAAGGATAACCGGATGCTGCTCATCACAGATTGTATCACCTGTTGTTGTGAACTTAAATCCAACAGCAGCAGCGATATCACCTGAGTAAACCTCATCCAACTCCTGTCTCTTATTAGCATGCATCTGAAGAATACGTCCGATACGCTCTTTCTTATCCTTTGTTGCATTTAATACATATGATCCTGCCTTACATTTTCCTGAGTAAACACGGAAGAATGCAAGCTTTCCTACAAATGGATCTGCCATGATCTTGAATGCAAGTGCTGAGAATGGCTCATCATCTGATGAATGTCTCTCAATCTCATTTCCCTCAAGATCTGTTCCCTTGATTGAAGGGATATCTGTAGGAGCTGGCATGTACTCAACGATAGCGTCAAGTAACTTCTGTACACCCTTGTTACGGTATGCAGAACCACAACATACAGGTACTGCTGTACACTCACATGTTGCTTTACGAAGAACCTTCTTCATATCCTCTACAGATGGCTCCTCACCCTCAAGATACTGCATCATGAGATCGTCATCTAACTCACAGATTTTCTCAATAAGCTCTGTACGGTACTCTGCAGCCTGATCAGCCATATCTCCAAGATCATCAGTAACTGTGATATCGTCACCCTTCTCATCATTGTAGATATATGCCTTCATCTCGAAAAGGTCGATAATTCCTTTGAAATCGTCCTCTTTACCGATTGGTAACTGAAGTACGATAGCATTTTTTCCTAATCTTGTACGGATCTGGTCAACAGCTCCGTAGAAGTTTGCACCTAAGATATCCATCTTATTGATGAATGCCATACGAGGTACATTGTATGTGTCAGCCTGACGCCAAACGTTCTCTGACTGAGGCTCAACACCACCCTTTGCACAGAACACACCAACTGCGCCATCAAGTACACGGAGTGAACGCTCAACTTCTACTGTGAAGTCAACGTGGCCCGGTGTATCGATGATGTTGATACGATGCTCAAGTGCTCCTGGCTTTGGTTTAGTGAACTCTTCAAGTGTCCAGTGACATGTTGTAGCGGCAGAAGTAATTGTAATACCTCTTTCCTGCTCCTGCTCCATCCAGTCCATGGTAGCAGTACCTTCATGAGTATCACCGATTTTATAGTTAATACCAGTATAATAAAGAATACGCTCTGTCAGTGTTGTTTTACCAGCATCGATATGAGCCATGATTCCAATATTTCTGGTTCTCTCAAGTGGATATTCTCTTCCAGCCAAGGTTTTTTCCTCCTATATTTAGTGTCCTATGCACAACCGGACTCTGTTACAAATCCGGTCCGCTGCATGAATCAAAAGCAAAGCTGTAAGCTTCTTACAGAAACTAGAATCTGTAATGTGCGAATGCCTTGTTTGCCTCTGCCATCTTGTGCATATCTTCTTTTCTCTTAACAGATGCGCCTGTGTTGTTAGCTGCATCCATGATCTCGTTAGCTAATCTCTCAGCCTGAGTTTTCTCTCCTCTGGCACGTGAGAATGCTGTTAACCAACGAAGGCCTAAAGCCTGACGACGATCAGGGCGAACCTCGATTGGTACCTGATATGTGGCACCACCGATACGTCTTGCTTTTACTTCGAGAGCTGGCATTACATTGTTCATAGCCTCTTCGAATACTTCAAGAGCTGGTCTTCCTGTCTTCTCTTCTACTGTAGCAAATGCTCCGTATACAATCTTCTGAGCTACGCCTTTCTTACCGTCTAACATAATGCTGTTAACAAGCTTTGTAACTACTTTGCTGTTGTACATTGGATCTGCTAATACGTCTCTTTTCTGAGTATGTCCTTTACGTGGCACGTTACTTCCCTCCTTAATCATGATATTTGTGGATTAATTCATCGGTACTCACATGTGTCTCTCTAATGTGTTCGTGCGGAATTGTATTCATAAAGTGAAATCCTGCATCTGCAGGTCTAATCCCAACACTAACCTACTTTAGTTCTGTTTGTGATACACAATGTTGCTAAATTATTTAGCAGCTTTTGGTCTCTTTGCGCCGTACTTAGAGCGGGCCTGTTTTCTGTTTGCAACACCTGCAGTATCTAATGTACCACGGATGATATGATAACGTGTACCTGGTAAATCCTTAACACGGCCACCACGAATCAGAACAACGCTATGCTCCTGTAAGTTGTGTCCCTCACCAGGAATGTATGAAGTTACTTCGATTCCGTTTGAAAGACGAACTCTGGCGATCTTTCTAAGAGCTGAGTTAGGCTTCTTAGGAGTAGCTGTCTTAACAGCTGTACATACACCACGCTTCTGTGGAGAAGAAGTGTTGATTGGCTTCTTCTGGAGAGAGTTAAAGCTTCTCTGAAGAGCTGGTGCTGTAGACTTCTTTACAGATGTCTGACGTCCTTTTCTTACTAACTGGTTAAATGTTGGCATTATTTTCACCTCCTGTTTTATTTTAAGCAGTGCAATCTTATGCACGCTAAAATATTATACAAATCCTTGTCTGTTTTGTCAAGGCCAATTTTGTTTTCAATATAATTTTCAATATAATACTTTACGTTTTCAATATAATACAAGAAAGAAGCCCGGTTTCCCGGACTTCTTTATTTTGGTTTGTAAAAGCTTCTATAGCTTAAGTACAAACATCAGTAATTATTCTTCATCAACTGATTCAGCATCTGTATCAATAACTCCGACTGCCTCTTCCTCTGCGAAATCCGCAAAATCATCATCATCAAAATCAAGTGTATCGTCATCGTTTACATCGCTGTCAAGCTTGATATTACGATAAATCTTCATACCTGTTCCTGCCGGGATGAGCTTACCGATGATTACGTTCTCCTTCATACCGATAAGCGGATCAACCTTGCCCTTGATTGCTGCCTCAGTAAGAACCTTTGTGGTCTCCTGGAATGAAGCTGCTGACAGGAATGAGTTGGTTGCAAGAGATGCCTTTGTGATTCCAAGTAATACCTGTGAGCCAACTGCAAGCTCCTTGCCCTCTTCCTCAAGCTTCTCGTTGAGCTCTAAGAAGTCAAGGGCATCAACCATGCTGCCCGGAAGTAAATCTGAATCTCCCGGCTCCTCTACGCGGATCTTCTGTAAGCACTGACGAACTATAACCTCGACATGCTTATCGTTAATCTCAACACCCTGTAAACGGTAAACACGCTGTACCTCGCGGAGCATATAATCCTGAACCGCACGAACGCCCTTAATCTTGAGGATATCGTGTGGATTTACAGAACCCTCTGTAAGCTCGTCGCCGGCCTCAAGCTCCTGTCCGTCTACAACCTTGATACGTGAGCCGTAAGGAATGAGGTAAGCCTTTGTCTCGCCTGTCTCGTTGTTTGTAACGATAACCTCACGCTTCTTCTTTGTATCCTTGATTGTGGCAGTTCCGCCGAACTCTGTGATAATAGCGAGTCCCTTAGGCTTACGTGCCTCGAAAATCTCCTCTACTCGAGGAAGACCCTGTGTGATATCTCCACCGGCAACACCACCTGTATGGAAGGTTCTCATGGTAAGCTGTGTACCAGGCTCACCGATTGACTGTGCTGCGATGATACCGATTGCTTCACCAACCTGTACTGCCTGACCTGTTGCAAGGTTTGAACCGTAACACTTAGCACATACTCCCATGTGTGAACGGCAGGTAAGCACTGTACGGATCTTAACCTGTGTGATTGGATTACCGTTCTCATCAACACCCTCTGCCATAACCTTTGCTGCACGCTTTGGTGTAATCATATGGTTGGCCTTAACGATTACATTGCCATCCTTATCGCAGATTGTGTTGCAAGAGAAACGACCTGTAATTCTCTCCTGAAGGCTCTCGATTTCCTCTCGACCCTCCATGAATGCCTTTACAACCATTCCCGGAATCTCACGTCCTGTGCCTGCACAGCAGTCTGTCTCACGAACAATCATATGCTGTGAAACATCTACGAGACGTCTTGTAAGGTATCCTGAATCGGCTGTACGAAGCGCTGTATCTGAAAGTCCCTTACGAGCTCCATGTGCTGACATGAAGTACTCGAGTACGTCAAGACCCTCACGGAAGCATGACTTGATAGGAAGCTCGATTGTACGACCTGTTGTATCAGCCATGAGTCCTCGCATACCTGCAAGCTGTTTGATCTGCTTATCAGATCCACGGGCTCCGGAATCTGCCATCATGAAGATGTTGTTGTACTTATCAAGACCTGTAAGAAGTGCCTTTGTAAGGGCATCATCTGTATCCTTCCATGTCTCGATAACCTCTTTGTAACGCTCCTCATCAGTGATAAGTCCACGCTTGTACTGTCTTGTAATCTTATCTACAGTGTCCTGTGCATCAGCGATCATCTGTGGCTTCTGTGGTGGCACTGTCATATCTGAAATTGAAACTGTCATGGCAGCCTGGGTTGAATACTTGTATCCCATAGCCTTGACATTATCAAGAACCTCTGCTGTTGTTGTAGCTCCGTGTGTGTTGATAACCTTCTCAAGGATCTGCTTGATCTGTTTCTTACCAACGTGGAACTCAACCTCAAACTTGAGTGCATTCTCAGCCTTTGATCTGTCTATAAAACCAAGATCCTGTGGAATGTTCTCATTGAATATCAAAAGTCCTACTGTTGTCTCTGTAAAACCTGAAACCTCTGTGCCGTCAGGAAGCTTTACTGTACGGTGTACAAAGATATTCTGGTGAAGAGTAATCTCCTTGTTCTCGTAAGCGAGCATTGCAAGATTAACACTTCCATAGTAACGGCCGAGAAGATCTATCGGTCTGCAAAGCACACGACGGTTTCCGTCTGTAACATCCTCAAACCAGATGAGGTCATATAAGCCAAGCTCAGCCTTTCCTGTATTTTCATCAGGAGTTGTAAGCTTTCTAAGCTCCTCAATATCATTGTATACAGTGTCTGATGACACCTGTGCAACCATCTTTGGATCATCCTTGTAATCAGCGAGCTTTCTCATTGTGAGGTAGTAAACTCCAAGGATCATATCCTGTGAAGGAACGGCTACAAGTCCACCATCAGAAGGCTTAAGCAGGTTGTTAGGTGACAGAAGCATGAATCTGCACTCAGCCTGTGCCTCAGCAGTCAGTGGAAGATGTACAGCCATCTGGTCTCCATCGAAGTCGGCGTTGAACGCTGTACATACGAGTGGATGAAGCTTGATTGCCTTACCCTCTACAAGGATTGGCTCGAAGGCCTGGATTCCAAGTCTGTGGAGTGTAGGAGCTCGGTTAAGCATAACCGGATGCTCTTTGATGACGTCCTCAAGGACATCCCATACCTCCGGCTGAAGTCTCTCAACCATCTTCTTTGCACTCTTTATGTTGTGTGCGGTTCCGTTAGCTGCAAGCTCCTTCATAACGAATGGCTTGAAAAGCTCGATAGCCATCTCCTTTGGAAGACCACACTGATAAATCTTAAGCTTTGGCTCTACACAGATAACTGAACGTCCTGAGTAGTCAACTCGCTTTCCGAGAAGGTTCTGACGGAAACGTCCTCCCTTTCCCTTGAGCATGTCTGAAAGAGACTTAAGAGCTCTGTTTCCTGGACCGGTAACAGGACGTCCACGACGGCCGTTGTCGATAAGTGCATCGACAGCCTCCTGAAGCATACGTTTCTCGTTACGAACGATGATATCCGGCGCTCCAAGATCAAGAAGTCTTCTAAGACGGTTGTTACGGTTGATGATTCGTCTGTAAAGGTCGTTAAGATCACTTGTTGCGAAACGTCCTCCATCGAGTTGAACCATTGGACGAAGATCCGGTGGAATAACAGGAATAACTGTCATAATCATCCACTCAGGCTTGTTTCCTGACTCACGGAAAGCCTCTACAACCTCAAGCCTCTTGATGATACGTGCACGCTTCTGGCCTGTAGCATTCTCAAGCTCTGCCTTAAGCTCTGCCGAATCCTTCTCGAGATCGATTGCTGCTAAAAGCTCATGGATAGACTCAGCACCCATTCCTACACGGAATGCTGAGCGGCCATAAGTATCGCATGCCTCCTGGTACTCTGACTCGTTGAGAATCTGCTTGTATGCAAGCTTTGTCTCGCCCGGGTCAAGCACAATATATGAAGCAAAGTACAGTACTCTCTCAAGTACACGTGGAGATAAGTCAAGGATGAGTCCCATACGTGATGGGATACCCTTGAAATACCAGATATGAGATACAGGAGCAGCAAGCTCGATGTGTCCCATACGCTCTCTACGAACGCTTGACTTTGTGATTTCTACGCCACATCGGTCGCAGACAACACCCTTATAACGTATCTTCTTGTATTTACCACAATGACACTCCCAGTCCTTCGTTGGTCCGAAAATCTTCTCGCAGAAAAGACCGTCTTTTTCAGGCTTTAATGTTCTATAGTTAATAGTCTCAGGCTTTTTAACCTCGCCATGTGACCACTCTCTGATCTTCTCAGGAGATGCTAATCCAATCTGAATCGCATCAAACTGCATTGCCTGATTATTTTCTATATTATTTGTTTCTGGCATTTTGGCACTCCCTTCTAATTATTCTTCGTCATCAAGAACTTCATCAGCAAAAATATCGTCATCCGCTGTCTCAGGAGACTCTTCCTCTTCTATGTCAACAAGCTCTTCGTTGTCATCAAATTCTTTCTTTGAGAAACCATGCTCTGCGAATGACTCACTGTCCTCGAATGCATAGTCCTTATCGTTTCCGATAATTGAGTTGATATCTGTATTACCGTACTCACTTGTCTCGATAAGCTCAACCTCTTCTCTGTTCTCATCAAGTACCTTGACATCCAGACCAAGTGCCTGAAGCTCTTTGAGAAGTACCTTGAATGACTCTGGAATACCAGGCTCAGGGATATTCTCACCCTTGATGATAGCCTCGTAGGTCTTGACACGGCCAACAACATCATCGGACTTCATTGTAAGGATCTCCTGAAGTGTATATGCAGCACCATATGCCTCAAGAGCCCAAACCTCCATCTCTCCGAAACGCTGTCCACCGAACTGTGCCTTACCACCGAGTGGCTGCTGTGTTACTAATGAGTAAGGACCTGTTGAACGTGCATGGATCTTATCGTCAACAAGATGATGCAGCTTAAGGTAATGCATGTGTCCGATAGTTGTCTTTCCATCGAAGCACTCACCTGTTCTACCATCACGAAGCTGTACCTTTCCATCCTTTGAAATCGGAACGCCCTTCCATAAGCTTCTGTGAGCTCTGTTTGTTGAAAGGTATTCCATAACGTCCTCACGGAGTGTATCAACATATTTATCATAGAAGATTTCAGCATCTGCGCTCCAGTATGGATGCTCAGCCTGTAAATCCTTTTCAAGCTCTTCCTTATCGAACGGAAGATTTACGTAATCATTTGCAAGCTCAAGTGTATCCTCGATATCTACCTCGTTTGCTCCGTCAAATACAGGAGTTGAGATATTGAAGCCAAGTGCCTTTGCAGCGAGACTCAGGTGAATCTCAAGGACCTGACCGATGTTCATTCGTGAAGGAACACCGAGTGGGTTAAGTACGATATCCAGTGGACGTCCGTTTGGAAGGAATGGCATATCCTCAACAGGAAGCACACGGGAAACGACACCCTTGTTACCGTGACGTCCGGCCATCTTATCACCGACAGAAATCTTTCTCTTCTGTGCAATGTAGATACGTACTGACTGATTTACTCCCGGAGAAAGCTCATCGCCGTTCTCTCTTGTAAATACCTTGGCATCAACAATGATACCGTAAGCACCATGAGGTACCTTAAGTGATGTATCACGAACCTCTCTTGCCTTCTCACCGAAGATGGCACGAAGAAGTCTCTCCTCTGCTGTAAGCTCTGTCTCACCCTTTGGTGTAACCTTTCCTACAAGGATATCACCGGCACGAACCTCTGCACCTACACGGATGATACCTCTCTCATCAAGGTCCTTGAGTGCGTCGTCGCCGACACCAGGGACATCACGTGTAATCTCCTCAGGTCCGAGCTTTGTATCACGTGACTCTACCTCATATTCCTCGATATGAACTGATGTATACACATCATACTCTACGAGACGCTCTGAAAGAAGAACGGCATCCTCGTAGTTGTATCCTTCCCATGTCATGAATCCGATAAGCGGGTTCTTTCCAAGAGCAAGCTCTCCCTGACTTGTTGAAGGACCGTCTGCGATAACATCGCCTGCCTTAACCTTGTCACCCTTAAATACGATAGGTCTCTGGTTGTAGCAGTTTGACTGGTTAGAACGAGAGAACTTTGTAAGGATATACTCTCTCTTATTTCCGTCATTCTCTTTTATGATAATGCGGTTTGACTCTGAAGATAATACCTCTCCGTCTGCCTTTGCAACTACGCAGACACCTGAGTCAACTGCGGCCTTTGTCTCAATACCTGTACCAACTACAGGAGCCTCTGTGGTCAGAAGCGGAACGGCCTGACGCTGCATGTTTGATCCCATGAGGGCACGTGTAGGGTCATCGTTCTGCAAGAACGGAATCAGCGCTGTAGCTACTGAGAATACCATCTTTGGAGATACATCCATATAATCAAATGCTGACTTATCGTACTCCTGAGTTTCCTCTCTGTAACGACCTGAAACTGAGTTACGTATGAAATGTCCTTCGGCATCAAGCTTCTCATTAGCCTGTGCTACGTGGTAGTTGTCCTCCTCGTCGGCTGTCATGTATACAACCTCTTCTGTGACTACCGGGTTCTTAGGATCAGTCTTGTCAATCTTACGGTATGGAGCCTCTACGAAGCCATACTCATTGATTCTCGCATAGCATGCAAGTGAGTTGATAAGACCGATGTTTGGTCCCTCAGGAGTCTCTACAGGACACATACGACCGTAGTGCGTGTAATGTACATCTCGAACCTCGAATCCGGCACGGTCTCTTGAAAGACCACCAGGTCCAAGTGCTGATAAACGTCTCTTGTGAGTAAGCTCTCCAAGAGGGTTGTTCTGATCCATGAACTGTGAAAGCTGTGAAGAACCGAAGAATTCTTTAACAGCGGCAGTTACAGGCTTTATATTGATAAGTGACTGAGGTGAAATTCCCTCCAAGTCCTGTGTAGTCATTCTTTCACGAACAACACGCTCCAGTCTTGAGAGACCGATACGGTACTGGTTCTGTAACAGCTCTCCAACCGCACGGATACGTCTGTTTCCAAGATGATCGATATCGTCATCTGTTCCTGCGCCCCACTCTAAGTGCATATTGTAGTTGATAGTTGCGAAGATATCTTCTTTAGTAATATGCTTTGGAATAAGGTCAGATATATCTCTCTTTATAGCCTCGATTCTGTCCTCAAGAGAATCATACTCCTCGAGAATCTGAGCGAGTACCGGATAGTAAACAAGCTCAGTAACACCGATAGACTTAGGATCCTCAAGCTCAGGAATCCAGCTTCTGATGTCAACCATCATAGAAGAAAGAATCTTGACATTTCTTGTCTCTGTCTGAATCCATAAAGCAGGAACGGCAGCGTTCTGGATCTGTGTAGCAAGCGCACGGTCAACAACAGTACCTGCCTCAGCGATAACCTCACCTGTAGAAGGATCCACTACGTCCTCAGCTAAAACCTGTCCACTAATACGGTTCTTTAAAGCAAGCTTCTTATTAAACTTATAACGTCCTACCTTGGCAAGGTCATATCTTCTAGGATCGAAGAACATTGCTGTGATAAGGCTCTCTGCACTCTCAACTGAAAGCGGCTCGCCCGGACGAATCTTCTTATATAACTCTAATAAACCAGCCTCATAGCTTCCCTGTGGCTCACGCTCTGTGATTGCAGGGTCCTTGCTGAATGATGCCTGGATCTTTGGCTCATCTCCGAACATATCGAGAATAGCCTGGTTTGTACCTACTCCAAGTGCACGTAAAAGTACTGTTATAGGTACCTTACGTGTTCTATCTACTCTTACATAAAAAACGTCGTTAGAGTCTGTCTCATACTCAAGCCATGCACCACGGTTTGGAATAACAGTACAAGAATACAGGGTCTTTCCGAGCTTATCATGAGCAATTCCGTAATAAATACCAGGAGAACGAACTAACTGACTGACAATAACTCGCTCTGCACCGTTGATTACGAATGTACCGGTCTCTGTCATTAAAGGCAGATCACCCATGAAAATTTCATGCTCATTAATCTCATCTGTCTCTTTGTTGTGAAGTCTGACTTTAACCTTTAAAGGAGCTGCGTATGTTGCATCTCTTTCCTTGCACTCAGGAATTGTATACTTTACATCATCTTCGCATAATGTAAAATCTACAAAATCAAGACTAAGCTTTCCGCTGTAATCTGTGATTGGAGAGATATCCGCAAAAGCTTCCTTGAGACCTTCGTCTAAGAACCACTGATAAGAATCCTTCTGGACCTCAATCAGATTTGGCATCTGCAGAACCTCTTTTTGTCTTGAGTAACTCATACGCATGCTTTTTCCGGATGTGACCGGACGTATTCTGTTTTTCTCCATTGACGTTTCACCTCTCGTTTTTATTTTAATCTAGCAAATATCTAGATAATGATTCAAAAACCACCCCAGTTACTATATCTTGTGGTTTTTCTCTTGTGCACATATTTGCGAATGCATTTTAGTGTAATTTACCTATTGACAAATTTGCATCATTTAAAAAATTGCATAAAAATGCCACTGCACCACAATAGTGCAACGTATACTATACAACAAATCACCGACAATTGCAAGTACTTTTTTATTTTTTTCACTGTCGCGCAATAATTTTCATCGCCGTCGGATAGGCTACGAGCGGAGGTCCCAAAAATGCTCAGGCATTTTCGGGACGCGCTCCGACTGTCGCGCAATAAAAACATAAAAAAGAGCCAAGGCGCAAATAGAATTTGCCCTTGGCTCTTTTTTATGTTTTTACTCCGCTCGTAGCCTATCCGACTATTTAAGAGTAACCTTAGCACCCTCTGCCTCAAGTTTAGCCTTAGCATCCTCTGCTGAAGCCTTGTCAAGCTGCTCTTTGATAACCTTTGGTGCGCCATCAACAGCGTCCTTAGCCTCTTTAAGTCCAAGACCTGTGATCTCACGAACAACCTTGATAACCTTAACCTTGTTTGGTCCAACCTCTGTAAGCTCTACGTCGAACTCAGTCTTCTCCTCAGCTGCTGCTCCGTCAGCTCCTGCTGCTGCAACTACAACACCTGCTGCTGCAGAAACACCGAACTCTTCTTCACAAGCTTTTACTAAATCATTTAACTCTAATACGCTTAACTCTTTGATAGCATCAATAAACTCTGCTGTTGTTAACTTTGCCATTATAATTTCCTCCATTTAAAAATTTAATTATGATAATAAGGTTCAAATATAATATTTGAATTATTCTGCTGCTGGAGCTTCCTCTGCAGCATCCTCTGCTGGTGCTGCCTCTACGGCTGCATCTGCAGCGCCACCCTGCTCTGCAATCTGATTGAGTACACGAGCAAGATTTGTGATAGGTGACTGAATGCTTCCAAGTAATTTTCCAAGAAGCTCATCTCTGCTAGGTACAGCGGCGATTGCCTTCATACCCTCAGCATCATAAAATGTTCCCTCAACTACACCTGCTTTAATCTCTAAAGCCGGAGCTGTTTTAGCGAACTTAGCTAAGATTCTAGCTGGTGCTGTTGCATCCTCTGTTGATACAGCGAATGCGCTTGGTCCTTCAAGGACATCCTTTAATCCCTCGAACTCTGTTCCCTGGATTGCACGGTTTACTAAAGTATTCTTGTATACCTTGTAAGTTACACCGGCTTCTCTTAACTGTTTACGTAACTGAGTATCCTCTGCTACTGTGAGTCCTAAGTAATCAACAACTACTACTGACTGTGCACCATTGATAACACCGGAAATCTCATCTACGATTGGCTGTTTAAGTTCTACCTTTGCCACGATTCATTTACCTCCTTTTAGATTTTCGCATAAAAGACATGAGGTATTTGATTTATTAATCAAAGAAACCCTCCTGCCTGTCGACAGAAGGGTACAAGTCAAAATTCAAGATAAATCTCGAAAATTCCCTCGGTAGGTTCTACGTTTACGCCTTGCGGCACCTACTGTCTTCGGCAATATGCATTGCAATTATATCAAACTATATTACGGATGTCAATTACTTTCCGCAAAACTTTTGCTTGGCGTTTGATAGGTCTTGTAAATTGTTTTACTGTAACTGTTTAACTATCTTACTGTGTAATCTTAACCACGTTTAACTTAACGCCAGGTCCCATTGTAGATGTAAGAGTTGCGCTCTTAATGTACTGACCCTTTAAGCTAGCAGGTTTTGCTTTATTAATTGCACCCATAAGAGACTGGAAGTTGTCGTTTAACTGCTCGTCTGTGAAAGATGCTTTTCCAACTGGCACATGGATAATGTTTGTCTTGTCCAATCTGTACTCAATCTTACCGGCTTTGATATCGTTAACAGCTTTTGTTACATCCATAGTAACTGTTCCTGCCTTTGGGTTTGGCATTAAGCCCTTTGGTCCAAGGACACGTCCTAAACGACCAACAACACCCATCATATCAGGTGTAGCAACTACAACGTCGAAGTCTAACCATCCCTCGTTCTGGATCTTTGGAATTAACTCCTCGCCTCCAACGAAGTCAGCTCCTGCTGCCTGTGCCTCGTCAACCTTAGTTCCCTTAGCGAAAACTAAAACCTTAACTGTTTTTCCTGTTCCGTGTGGTAATACAACCGCACCACGGATCTGCTGCTCTGCGTGACGTCCGTCGCAGCCTGTTCTAAGATGAAGTTCGATTGTCTCGTCAAATTTAGCTGTAGCATTTTTCTTTACGATAGAGATAGCGTCAGCAACATCGTACTGCTCTTTCTTATCAAATGCCTTAACAGCGTCTTGATACTTCTTTCCTCTTTTCATGAAAAAATAACCTCCTGGTGGTAATATCGGGAGAGGGCCCTCCCACATTTACGTTTCTTTGTTATTATTTTAGGTTACATAAATTTGTAACTTCTTTAGGGGTATGTTGGTTTCGCTAAGTGTTAGTCAACCACTTCAACACCCATTGATCTTGCTGTACCAGCGATCATGCTCATTGCAGACTCAAGTGAAGCTGCGTTTAAGTCAGGCATCTTAAGCTCAGCGATTTCCTGAACCTGTGCCTTTGTGATCTTAGCAACCTTCTTCTTGTTTGGCTCGCCTGAACCAGACTGAATCTTGCAAGCTTTCTTGATTAATACCGGAGCAGGTGGAGTCTTAGTAATGAAACTGAAACTTCTGTCTGCATATACAGTAATAACTACAGGGATAATTAAGTCGCCCTGATCGGCTGTCTTTGCATTAAACTGCTTTGTGAACTCTACGATGTTTACACCGTGCTGTCCAAGTGCAGGTCCAACTGGAGGAGCTGGAGTTGCCTTTCCAGCAGGGATCTGCAATTTAATGTATCCTTCTACTTTCTTTGCCATTTGGAATTGCCTCCTTAATTTGTTTTCTTAACATCTGCGAAACTTACTTCTACCGGTGTCTCGCGACCGAACAGCTCTACATTAATTGTAACTGTCTGCTTGTGATAATTCATAGCTGTGATAACACCGACTGTATCCTTCCAGACACCGCCGATAACGACTATCATGTCACCCTCAGCAAAATCAACTACCACGTTTTCCGTCTTAATACCCAAAGGTCTCATCTCGGCTTCTGTGAGAGGAACCGGTTTGCTTCCCGGACCTACAAATCCAGTTACGCCTCTGGTATTTCGTACAACGTACCATGTATCATCATTCATAATCATATGAATAAGAACATAGCCTGGAAACATCTTCTTGGAAACCTGTTTACGAACACCGTTCTTCACCTCTGTGACGTCCTCAAGCGGAACACGCACTTCAAGGATCTGGTCCTCAAGATGTCTGTTTTCGATTGTTTTGTCAATATTAGCTTTGACTTTGTTTTCATAACCTGAATAGGTATGAACTACATACCAGTTCGCTTCTGTCATAATCACTTTGCCTCCGTTTTAAAAATGTAAACCAATAAGGAAATCTACGCCCTGCTGGATACCCCAGTCAAGAAGCGCAATAATAAGACCGGTAACTACTGAAACCGCCAGCACTGCAATGGTCTGTCTGATGACCGATTGCTTCTCAGGCCAGATAATCTTCTGAAATTCAGCTTTCAGACCTGAAAACCAGCTTGTTTTTGGAGCCTTTTCGACTTTTTCATTCTGTCCCATAATGTACTCCTTCACTCAGTTCCTAGACTATTTTGTTTCCTTGTGCATTGTATGAGTTCTGCAGAATCTACAATACTTCTTGGTTTCCATTCTGTCCGGATGAGTTTTTTTGTCCTTTGTCATGTTGTAATTACGACGCTGACATTCTGTGCACGCTAATGTAATCTTTGTACGCACGACTTCCACCTCCGTTTAAATTCTTTGTTGTTTGTACCCTTAAAAAAAGGCATAAAAAAAAGACCTATTTCCAAGCCTGTATACTATATCACAGTTGAACCGTAACCGTCAATAGCTATTTTAAAATTTATTGTAAATTCTTTTGAACAGTGCCGCTGTCTGCACTTTTTTGTGTCCGGCAGCAATTAATTTTTATAAATCTTACAGATACATAACTAAATATAGTACATTTATCTGAATTTTTCAAGTATTTTGTTGTTGTAAATCCTCAATTATGACGATATAATATATGTGTATAAGTACGATTTGATAATTAAAAATTTTACATAGCTTATTATAGCTGCAGTTAAGCATTAGTAATCGCAGCTATACAATATAATATTTAAAGGATTACCATTTAACGGATTAAACGATTTTCACGGATGAAAGGAGGGGTCTTTATGGCAAAGATAGACAGTGCCTACGCTTACTATGCCAGCACTTATGCCAATAAAGAGGTATCGCGCTATGATTCGCACAAGAAAAGCGACCTGCGCAAGATATACAACAGAATAATAAAGACAAATAAAGAGTCCCCTCTGTACAAGATTTCCAATATGTCCGAGGCCAAGAAATATGCTATCGATATAAAGGAAAGCTCTAAGGCCATCTTAAATGCCGTGGATTCGCTTTCTGATAAATACGCAGGCTCCTCTGACTCCTTCCAGAAGAAGGTTGCGGAGTCATCTAATGAGGATGCTGTAGGCGTGCGCTACGTGGGTGACGGCTCAGAGAATAAAGGAGCAGACGGCTTTGATATAGATGTCAGACAGCTCGCCGCACCACAGATCAATACCGGCAGCTACTTAGACAGCAAGGCCCTGTCCTTTATACCGGGCAGCTATTCCTTTGACATAAATACCAATGCATCATCCTATGAGTTCCAGTTCGGAGTGAGCACCGGTGAAACAAACGGCGAGGTGCAGGACAAGCTCAAGAGGCTCATAAACGCATCTGGTCTTGGCATTGAGGCTGACATAGTCCATGATGACTCAGGCAAGGCAGCGCTTCAGCTTACATCAATGCAGACAGGTCTCAGCGAGACTGAGGATTCTCTCTTTAGTGTGGCTCCGTCAGCTAACGCAGAGTCCATAAGCATGATGAAGCAGCTGGGTATTGATAAGGTATCATCCCCTGCCCACAACTCTGACTTTTCGCTGAATGGCACCGCGCACTCATCCTTGTCCAACACCTTTACCATCAATAATACCTTTGAGCTCACGCTCAAAAAGCCGACCACAGATACAGGTGCCGCAGCCATCGGTTTTAAGGCCAATTCCGATGCAGTTGCCGACAATGTGCAGACTCTGGTTGACGCATACAATAAGATGATAGACGTGGCAGATGATTATTCAGTGAACGACTCTGCAGATGCCACAAGGCTGCTTCGTGATATAAGCTCCATCACAAAGGGCTCACAGTCAAAGCTTTCCTACATCGGTCTCATGACAGACGATGACGGCAAGCTCACTATTGACCGCGATATCCTCGCCGGTGCACTTAGTCCGGACAGAGCTGATGACACCTTCAACACTCTTACAGCACTAAAGGATGCAATAGGTGACAAAGCAAACTCTGTGACAGTCAACCCTATGAACTATGTGCAGAAGGTTGTTGTGGCATATAAGAATCCCGGGCACAATTTCAACACACCATATATTTCGTCAATTTATTCAGGCATGATGCTTGACAGCTACGCATAAACGGCTGTTGTACCAAATCAGTACAACAGCCGTTATTTTATATTTTTTATAATAGTGGCTGCAGATCTCCCACCATTTTTTCCTCAAGCGTCCTGAGCCTCTCTGCAATTGCCACACTCTTTGAATCAGCATCGCGATATTCATTGAGACTGCCGCTGATTGTCTCTATGCCCATATTACAGCCCTCCGTCAGTAACTTTGCTGCCTGGGACTGATCATCATTCACTGCCATCTTCATTGCAGTCTGCAGCTTCGCAGCCATCTTTGCAAACACACCCGGTTCCTTAATATCTGCACCTGCTTTGTCAAGCATATCCCTGCAATCCACTGACAGCCCGGTGTGCTCATCATAGTACTTGTCTATCAGCTCACGAAGCTGCTTGTCATCTGTGTGTTCTCTTATATCGTCCATGCTCTCAAGTGCCATCTTACAGCCCGCTATGCAATCCTGAAGCAAGAGCACCGAATCATGATTCTCTATATTTTTGCTCATAAAAACCTCCATACTTCTTTTCTATTTAGTATGGAGGTTTTCATGAAAAAATATTCACTTCACAATCGGAAACTCAAGCTTCACCCAAAACTTCCCATGTTCCCTTTTAAAGCTCATGCTTCCATTCATGCGCTGCATCATCGCATCTACGCTCTTAAGCCCTATCCCGGCACTTTTAAGAAGTGTTTTATTGTCACATACGCCATTGCCAATTTCAACGCTAAAAATTTTTTTCGTAAAAGCTGTTTTCATAACAACAGGCTTCCTATTGTCCGCATATTTATATATATTATCCGTCAGATTGGAAAATATTCTGGTTAAAAATGCCATATTAACAGCAACCTTTACCTGCTTAAAGCTTATTCTTTCTGCATCAACCTCATAATTGCTTTTCATAAGCTGAGCACACACATCTGAGAGGTAATCTCCAAATATATACTCAACATCCATTGATGCATCCATTTCAATAGGTCTTTGTGAACCGGCAATTGAGAAATCCAGCAGATTGTCTACCTGAGACCTGATATCCAACACCTTTTCACTTATAAAATTAAGATTTTTCATATTCTCGGCATATGCTTCGTTCTCCAGTTTCATTACATCAACATACGTCATAACGCCAGTCAATGGCGTGCGCAGGTCATGAGCCATATTACGCATCAGTTCATCCTTTTCCTGTCGCGCTTTTTTCTCCTGTTCCTGTGATGCTTCAAGCTCTGTTTGATAGCCTGCTATAATTTTTCTGATGCGTAGATACACAAATACAATTCCCATCATAAGAGAAAATCCCACATCAAAAATCATCAAAGTGATATAATATTTTATCGTAAATCCTGTATATATAAATACTTTCGCCTCAATATCGGAGAACTGAACAGGCAGCTCATAGCTTCCTGTAAATCGATAATCATACATATTTTTAGCCGGAGAGATAAGCTTATCTACATTTGATTTATTGTATATTACTTTCCCCTCTTCCTGAATACTATAAAACGAAACATCATGTTCCGACATCCATTCATCATATTGCTCGACATCTGTAGTACTTATATCATTATCAGACACATACTGTTGAAACTCATCTATATATGGCTTTTCATTATAGTATATTAAATGAGATGTACCTTCAATATAATTGTTCAACAAATCAATTCCCAGATAGTATAATAATCCAAAAACAACACATGTCCCTATAATCGCAATTGCAAACGTCAAAGACAGCTTTTTCTTTACCCTCTTTAAATCATCTCTCAAAACGGTATCCTCTTCCCCATTCTGTGTGTATGCATGCATCGCCACATGCTTTTATAAGCTTATTCCTAAGATTTTTAATGTGTACCATAACAGTATTCTTTGCATTATATGTAAAAACCTCATCCCACACCATCTCGTATATCATCTCAATCGTATATATCCGGTCAGGATTTTTCATTAGAAGTTTTAGTATCTCATATTCTTTTCCGGTTAATTTTATCTCATCATCATTAAACTCAACCTTGTTTCGATTCGTAAACAGTTTAAGTCCATCTGTCTCTATAGTTTCATCCTTGTTTGTGCGATTTGCACTTCCACTGTCATATACCCGATATCGTCTGATAAGAGCTTTAACCTTTGAAATAAGCTCCATGTTTGAAAATGGCTTAGTCATGTAATCGTCACCGCCCACTTCAAGCCCTTCCAGCTTATCCAGCTCTTCCGATTTTGCTGATAAAAACAATATCGGAACACTGTGTCTTTCACGCATTCTCCTGCAGGTTTCAATGCCGTCCAACTGCGGCATCATTATATCCATTATTACAAGGCTGAACGATTCATCTATTTTTTCCAAAGCCTCCATACCGTTTTGTGCAATTACCACACTATAATGCTGCAATTCAAGAAGCTTTTTTATGCCACTGTATACTGTTTTATCATCCTCAACAACAAGAATTTTGTCCATTATATGCTCCTATCATATTATACATGTTTATTACATCAAAAAGATTATACCACATAACCGCTCCTAATTATTCCTTAATGTGCGCAAACCCTTATTAGCATAAATGAAACTTCCAATCATAGTTATTAAAATAACGCTAATTTCCAAAAACCCGATTCTATACACAAATTGCCAGATATTCATTTCAAAGTTCCATATATCAAGTGAAAAGCTTTTTTGAAAATTTGAAATCTCACAAAATTCAACAAAATATTTAAAAATATTGACAGAAAATCTATTAAGCAGTCCCAATGTCAATATTCCTGCGCCCACAATTGCCGGAACAGTTATCATCAAAATCTCATATAACAGAATTTGAATTGTCCTAGATTTCTTCTGTCCAAGTGTATTGTATATTGCAATCATTTTTGAGTGTCCTTTAAGCCATAAAACGGTCAGTAACGACATAACCACAACACATACAATATACATAACACTCAATGTCACACTTGTCATACTTTTTAACATTGATATTACATCTGTCATTTGCAGTTCCTCATTCAAAACCTGATTGACAACTGCCGAATTCGGAACATTTTGAAACATTTTACTCATATCATCATATAAAAGTGATGTGCTTTTATAGTCTGAGCTGAAAAAATTTATCCCATAACAGCTTGCTTCATTGTTTAATTCTACATATGAATTATAATCAGTGAATACTATACTGTTAGCTACTTCTTTATAGTAGCCATCGCTCACCTGTGTCTTTGGAGTATTTATTGCAGTATAAATCCCAATTACCTTAATACTGATTGTATTATTTTCATACTGTATAGATACATTACTGCCAATTGACAGGTTATTTTCAGAGGCAAGCTTATCTGATATCATTGCCCCTTTATCACCTGACATCGGATATTTTCCTTTTGAAATCTTAAAGATACCACTACTGAAATATTCATTGTAAGAAGTATTTATGTTTCCACTGACATATATTTTATTTTTCTCAAAATCACTTTGTTTTTCTGTATATGGTACATTTTCAAAATCTGCCGCTTCACATATAATATCACTTGTAAATGCATTATTATATCCTACAACATTTTTATTATTATCTGCATATTCTAAAATATCTTTCCAATCATCTAAAGTAGAAAAATCGTCTGATTCAACAAGAACACAACACCCTGCCATATCTGCAAAAGATTTGTAAAAGCTCTCTATTGCCGAATCTAAAAATGTTGCAATTCCGCAAAACAGTGTCAGTACAAATATGCAAATAGCAATTAGTATATTCCGCCCCGGTCTCCCTAATAATTCTTTGCATGCCTGCCACCATTTATTCCTCATCGTCATCTCCCATATCATAGCAAATATCACATTTTTTCTTTACATAATCCGAGTGGGTTACTACTATAACACATCTGTCCTGTTCATGAGCTATCTGCTGTAACAATTCGACAATTTTTCTTCGATTTTCTTTATCCAGATTTCCTGTAGGCTCGTCAGTAAACTGTACCCCTATTCCCTTATGCCTTGAAAACAGGGGCTTTAACAGTATATACATTTGTGTACTGTGTGTTATTTTCCATAAAAAAGGCTAGTAGTAAAGTCTCACCCCTTCACTACTAGCTTTCCTCTCTCTTTCTATTCTTCTGTCACTGTTTTCATGTAGAGTGCTTGCATGTTCTGTTCCCGAACACTCATTCCTGCATGTTTAAATTTATATCGCAGCAATGCTGCTTTTGCCTCCTCATGTGTAGACAATACAATTTGTCCTATTCCCTGCTGTGTCAACAGATCTGCAAGCGAAATTGCACTAATATCATCAATTGTTTGAAGTGGATTGATGTTAGAATATAAATAGTACAAAATAAACACGACCATTTTCAATAAATAGTATATGATAGTCATAGATCAAGGAGGAGAATGGTTATGGCAAAAGGTATAAAATATTCCCAACAGTTTAAAGAGGATGCAGTACAGTATCGCTTGGATCATCCGGAGCTGCCACTTCGCAAAGCTGCGGAGAATCTTGGAGTCAGCGAATCTGCACTGAAAAACTGGATGAAAGCAGCAAAGGAACATAAAGGCTCAGTTCCTACTCGTGGTTCTGGTAATTATGCAAGTGAGGAAGCAAAAGAGATTGCCAGGTTACAACGTGAATTACGAGATACAAAGGATGCTCTCGAAGTGTTAAAAAAAGCAATCGGTATTCTGGGAAACTGACAAAAACTCTTTACACGGTTACTTCTGAATACGTGGAAGAAACGGGTTCCTTCGGACACGTTTGTTCGCCGTGCAGTTTTAAAAGAAGAAATCCAAAAGCTCTACGAGGATTCCCATCAAAACTATGGTGCTCCTAAAATTACAGCAGAATTGCGAAAATCCGGGGAATCTATTTCTGAAAAAACAGTCGGAAATTATATGCGACAGATGGGAATCAAAGCCCAGTGGGTGAGACTATATATCCAGACAACCATAGATTCTGATTTCAGCCAGAAACTAAAAAATATCCTCAACGAGGAATTCAATCCTGCTCAACCGGATGCTGTCTGGTGTTCTGATATCACCTATATTTGGAACTTTGAAGGATTTGTGTATCTTACCAGTGTGATGGATCTGTATTCAAGAAAAATCATTTCCTGGGTGTTGAGTGAGACGCTGGAGGCCTCCCACGTAGTGGAATGTGTTGAAAAAGCAAAACGTGTCAGAAATGTTGAAAAACCGTTGATCTTCCACTGCGACAGAGGATGCCAGTACGTATCGGAAGCATTTCAAAAAGCAACCAAAGGTATGATTCACAGTTATTCAAAGAAAGCATATCCATGGGATAACGCCTGTATAGAATCTTTCCATGCACTTTTGAAGAGAGAATGGATCAACCGGTTTAAAATCTTTAATTATGCACATGCACATAAATTGATTTTTGAATACATCGAAACATTTTACAATACCGTGCGCATTCACAGTCATTGTGGATATTTGTCTCCAAATGAATATGAGGAACAATAT
>OKSV01000553.1_pt1 | contig 22547 bp, 18 predicted proteins | sample 1601261 | NCBI WGS metagenome assembly OKSV01 (sample SAMEA3879560, study PRJEB24766) | human gut metagenome | biome: human-associated habitat; feature: feces | place: USA | collected 1985/1987
ATATTTTGGAACTTGTATCACTTCTCCGGCAAGTGGCAGCACGTTGCGCCGGTTGACACTGATTGTCTGGGTCAAGCCTCTGTCCGACATCGCTTTAAGGGCGTAACTTTGCACCTGAACGGCAGGGTACGCCGCAGGTGGCGCAGCCCGGAGTTTGAAAGAAATCATCCCCAATCCGTCCCCAACGGATTTTTATGTTCACCTGAACATAGCAAGGTATGTTTTCAGCCGCTCAAAATATTTTGAGCATCCCGGAAAACGCCTTGCCCTTGCAGGGGGCGGGCTTACCCTCCGAAGTCGGGAAGCCTCTCAAACCTACGGTGTCTGTGCCATGAAGCGGCGGCTTATGCCGTCAAACCGCTAAATCCAAAGTAATATGAGTGAAAAAAAAAGAAACAAAGGCGGGAGAAATCCCAAACTCGATCCGGCGGTGTTCAGATACACCGTCCGTTTCAGCGAGGAGGAACACAACCGTTTCCTCTCCATGTTCGAGAAGTCGGGCGTTTACGCCAAGTCGGTTTTCCTGAAGGCGCACTTCTTCGGGCAACCGTTCAAGGTACTGAAAGTGGATAAAACGCTGGTGGATTACTACACCAAGCTATCTGATTTTCATGCGCAGTTCCGCGCAATAGGCACGAACTACAACCAAGTCGTGAAGGAACTGAGGCTGCATTTTTCCGAGAAAAAGGCGATGGCATTGCTCTACAAACTGGAGCAACAGACCGTCGAACTCGTGAAACTGAGCCGCCAGATTGTGGAACTGTCTAAAGAGATGCAGGAAAAATGGTCGCAAAAATCAGCGTAGGAAACTCGTTGTACGGCGCACTTGCCTACAACGGGGAGAAGATCAACAAGGAGGAAGGGCGGCTGCTGACGACCAACCGCATCTACAATGACGGTACGGGAACGGTGGACATCCGCCGGGCGATGGAGGACTTCCTCGCCCTGATGCCCGTGCGGTCGAAGGTGGAGAAGCCGGTGGTGCATATCTCGCTCAACCCGCATCCCGACGATATGCTGACCGACACCGAGCTTCAGGACATCGCGCGGGAGTATCTGGAGAAGATGGGCTTCGGCAACCAGCCCTATATGGTGTACAAGCATGAGGACATAGACCGCCACCACCTGCATATCGTGACGGTGCGGGTGGACGGGGACGGCAGGAGCATAGACACCCGAAACAACTTTTACCGTAGCAAGCAGATAACCCGCGAGCTGGAACGGAAATACGGGCTGCATGACGCGGAACGGAAAAGCCGCCGTACCGATATGCCGCTGCATAAAGTGGATGTTTTGGCGGGCGATGTGAAGAAACAGGCGGGGAATGTGGTAAAGGAACTTAACCGCCGTTACCGTTTCCAGACGATGGGCGAATACCGCGCCCTCCTTTCCTTATATAATATGACGGTGGAGGAAGCGCGGGGCAACGTGCGCGGACGGGAATATAATGGGCTGGTCTATTCCGTTACGGACGACAGTGGCAACAAGGTCGGCAATCCTTTCAAGTCCTCGCTCTTCGGGAAGTCCGTCGGCTATGATGCCGTACAGAGAAAGTTCGCCCGTTCAAAAACGGAAATCAAGGACAGAAAACTCGCCGACATGACGAAGCGCACCGTCCTTTCCGTACTGCAAGGCACGTATGACAAGGAGAGGTTCATTGCCACACTCAAGGAGAAAGGTATTGACACCGTGCTGCGCTATACGGAGGAAGGACGCATCTACGGAGCCACGTTCATCGACCACCGCACGGGCTGCGTGCTGAATGGCTCGCGCATGGGCAAGGAGCTTTCCGCCAACGCCTTGCAGGAACACTTCACGCTGCCATACGCCGGACAGCCGCCGGTTCCGCTTTTCATTACCACGGAGGGTCAGGAGGAAACGCAAGCTCCGTCCACTCCCGAATACGGAAGGGACTTGGACGGCATGGGCTTGTTCTCTCCCGAAGGCCCAGCAGTGGACGCCGAGGAGGAAGCCTTCATCCGGGCGATGCAGCGCAGGAAGAAAAAGAAGAAGCGCAAGGGCTTGGGAATGTAATCAGTCAGACAAAGTATCAACAATCAAAACAATTTCAAGGTATGTCACAACAAGAAGACGATTTGAGGGCATTGGCGAAAATCATGGATTTTCTGCGTGCCGTGAGTATTATTTTAGTGGTCATGAACGTGTACTGGTTCTGTTATGAAGCCATACGGCTCTGGGGTGTGGACATCGGTGTGGTGGACAGGATACTGATGAACTTCAACCGCACGGCGGGGCTGTTCCGTTCCATCCTCTACACGAAACTATTTGCCGTCCTCCTGCTTGCCCTGTCCTGTCTGGGGACAAAGGGCGTGAAGGGCGAGAAAATCACGTGGGGGAAAATCTGGGCGGTCCTTGCCGTGGGCTTCGTGCTGTTCTTCCTCAACTGGTGGATACTGGTCCTGCCATTGCCGGTGGAGGCGGTGACGGGACTGTATATCCTGGCCGTTGGTGCGGGCTATGTATTCCTGCTGATGGGCGGTCTGTGGTTGAGCCGCCTGTTGAAGCACAACCTCATGGATGATGTGTTCAACAACGAGAACGAGAGCTTCATGCAGGAAACGCGGCTTATCGAAAGCGAGTATTCGGTCAATCTTCCGACACGGTTTTACTACAAAAAGCGTTGGAACAATGGCTGGATCAATGTCGTGAATCCTTTTAGGGCTTCCATCGTGTTGGGTACTCCGGGCAGCGGTAAATCCTATGCAGTGGTAAATAATTTCATCAAGCAGCAGATAGAAAAGGGCTTCTCGATGTATGTGTACGACTTCAAATTCAGCGACTTGTCCACGATAGCATACAACCATCTGCTGAACCACCCGGAGGGCTACAAGGTGAAACCGAAGTTTTATGTGATAAACTTCGATGACCCGCGACGTTCGCACCGTTGCAATCCCATTCACCCGGACTTCATGGAGGATATTACGGACGCTTATGAGAGTGCGTACACCATTATGCTCAACTTAAATAAAAGTTGGGTGCAAAAGCAGGGCGACTTTTTCGTAGAATCGCCCATCATCCTTTTCGCGGCTATTATCTGGTATCTCAAAATTTTCCAGAACGGCAAGTATTGTACATTCCCCCATGCGATTGAGTTCCTGAACCGCCGCTATGAGGATATTTTCCCGATACTGACCTCTTACCCGGAATTGGAAAACTATCTTTCTCCGTTCATGGACGCATGGCTCGGAGGGGCTGCGGAGCAGTTGATGGGGCAGATAGCAAGCGCGAAAATCCCTTTGTCAAGGATGATTTCCCCGCAGCTCTATTGGGTGATGTCGGACAGCGAGTTCACGCTGGACATCAACAACCCCGAAGAACCGAAAATACTCTGTGTGGGCAACAATCCCGACCGTCAGAATATCTACGGGGCCGCTCTCGGTCTGTATAACTCCCGTATCGTGAAACTCATCAACAAGAAAGGGATGCTGAAGTCGTCGGTCATCATCGACGAGCTGCCCACGATTTATTTCAAGGGGTTGGACAACCTTATCGCCACCGCGCGAAGCAACAAGGTTGCCGTGTGTCTGGGCTTTCAGGATTTCAGCCAGTTGGTGCGCGACTACGGTGATAAAGAAGCGAAGGTCGTGATGAACACCGTCGGCAATATCTTTTCCGGTCAGGTGGTGGGTGAAACCGCCAAGACGCTTTCCGAACGCTTCGGTAAGGTGTTGCAGAAACGGCAGTCCATTTCCATCAACCGGCAGGATGTTTCCACCTCCATCAACACGCAGATGGATTCACTCATCCCGCCGAGCAAGATTTCCGGCTTGACGCAGGGTATGTTTGTCGGTTCGGTATCCGACAACTTCAACGAGCGTATCGAGCAGAAGATTTTCCATTGCGAGATTGTCGTGGATGCCGAGAAGGTGAAGCGCGAGGAGAAAGCCTACAAGAAAATCCCCGTCATTACCGACTTTACGGACGGGGACGGCAACGACCGCATGAAGGAAACGGTTCAGGCGAATTACAGGCGCATCAAGGAGGAAGTGAAGCAGATTGTTCAAGAGGAACTGGAACGTATCGCAAATGATGAAAACTTGAAACACCTGTTGCAGCAGAAATAACAGATTCCTTTATATATGAAAAAGGGGATGTGTCAAAACACCCAAAATATGAAAATTACCCCTGTCACAGATATCTGTAGCAAGGGTAATTTTGTTAAAAAGAGAGTTTTGACACCCTCTTTTTATTCTCAGATTTGAGATGCTTGTTGATGGTGGTAATGGCAAGCATCAGCAAATAATTTTTCAGTTCTGTATCGTCTTTAAGCAGTATGCTGTATTCTTCGGCAAACATTCTCAACAGTCTGGTTCTGAGTTTCGACATTTCTTCACCGAAAGGTATCTGTCGGTTTTCTTGCCAATACTCAATCACTACGGAAGATACCAGCCACTTGAACTCGGATTTCATCTCTTTGCCGAGTTTCTTGAAGCGGATTTGTTCGCTAATTGGCGGCTCGTTGTATGGCATTATGTCTGCCGGGTCATAAACGGATATACTGCCGATACCATAATCCATGATTATCGGTAAATCAGTTTTTACATCATTCTTATGTTTCTTCTTTTTAGCCATACCCGTTATTGTTGCAGGAAACCTTTACCTTTATCAGTAAGATAGTATTTCTGTTGCGGACTCTTGGAGCCTATGGGATAAAGTGAAAGGACCAAACCGGAATTTATTGCCGGATGGATATAGTTCTTTAAGAAATTCCTTTTATCTTTCATTCCCGTTTTCTCCATGATTTCTTTAGCAGAGAGAGTGTTGTTCCCAATAGCAGACAACAGTTTTCCTAACTGTGGGGTTACTGTGGGGTTACTATAGGGTTGCTGTGGGGTTGCTGTGGGGTCTTGTCCTACTGTAGTTCTTGTATAATGAAACACAATCCATACAGCATTGCCGTCGGTATGAAACTCCGGATCCGGAATACCGACACGGCGACATTCGTTTACCATAAGGGCTATGCCACGTCCCCAACTCTCCAATACTGCACTTTTGTACAGCACATTGGCTACTATCAGATTTTGTGGTTCGGAATTGTGGCCACCCAACAGTTTCTCAATGGTAATATCAGGCGGAAATGTTCCGCTGTTTTCAATCTCCACGCGGTCATCATAGATAGCAATCCCGACTGAACTGCCGGGGCGATGGTAAACACGATGTGCAAAAGCATTTATGCAACATTCTCTCAATGCCTTATATGGCACATTCAGTTCCTCTTCTCTGTACAAACCTTCAATTTTACCGGAAAGGGACAAATGCTTGAAGAAAAATGCCATTGCAGCATCCAGCAAGTTGAATATATTGCCTGTCACACGCTGATTATCTAAAAATTCATCTTTTGTCGTTCCTTTGAACCGGGCTAAACGGAGCAGACATTGGGGATAATGGTAGAAGTTTCGTCCGAATAGGACAACGGAAGCATTGTTCAGCTTTCCATCATTCAACAAGTCAAATTTTTCAAGGATGGTTCGGACATCCTCCTGCATAGAACCTTCCGGCAAACGTCCGCCTCTGATTCCTCCACGTACTGCGCCCAAGATTGCCGTTTCGTCAAGGTCGGATATTTTCAAGCTGGGATTTTGCATGGAATCCCAAGCATAGGTTCCGCCTCGCTGCATAACCAACAGGTTGTATATACCCTGCGGCATGGCAGATGTAACGCTCTCTATCCGTTGATAAGCCCTCCCCTTATAGGTGAACGGGCGCATATATCGTTGTTCTTCCGCTGATAAAGCTATAACACTTTTGTTCGTTCCCGGAATGTCTGTATAGGATATATCAATGGTCGCAAACGGCTCGATTCGTCTGATGGTTTCCGCAATATCGCGCTTCGTCTTGTCGCTCACTTCCTGACCGATAATCTTTCCCTTGTCGGTTACACCGAACAGCACCGTGCCGCCCGTACCGTTCAGGAAGGCACAAAGAGTTTCCATTCCACGCTCCAACTGCCCGGTAGTTTCTTTGAACTCAACTGTCCCGCCTTCGGCTCCGGCAATCAGTCCATTCAATATTTCGAGGTTATCTATTTTCATCCGTCATTGATTAATACTTGCAAAGTTAATGATTTTAATCGGCTTTCCGGCAGATAATAGAGTGATTGTAAATGAAGAAGGATAAGAAACCGTATAATCCGGCCGCTTATCCTTTGTTTGGCATTCGTTTATCTCCTCATCCGCTCCAATTCATCGTCATGTCGCATCTTCGCGTTCAGTTTGTCCTGCATCTTTTCAAGGAAGTAGGTGCGACTGTCGCTTTTCCTGCGTTTGATGTCCGTATAGAAGCGGTAGCAGTCTTTGGACTCCACACCGAAAAAGGAATAGAGGACAGGGGCAAGCTCTTTCAGCGAAGCCTTGCCGCCATTGATGCAGCCGGTGGCGTAGAGGGCATAGATTAGCTCTACCAACTCGACGGCATTACCGGTCCATTGCAGGGCTGGGACTGTGGCTTTGGTTTCGGATGTGGATGTTAGTGGTGGCACGGAGGTAATTGCAGAAGCGGATACTATCTTCTGCATCTTTCGGATGAAGGATAACGCCTTGCGGATATACACAGTGACGACATTCTCCTCCGATACCGACAAGTTCTGTGGATGGTGCTGTAATTCGATTTCGGCAAAAGCCAACGCCACAATAATATGCTTGGCATCATTGCCGCCGTAGCACAGGTTTATTACTTCCTGCACGAATCCGCCGTATGCCGTTTCCGTGCTACCGTTGTCTTTTCCGTTTATCATGGCGAAAAACTGTGTTTCCGCCAGTATGAGATGGTTCATTCTCTTTTCTGTTTTGAGGGTTTACACTTGTTTATCAGTGTGCGCACACTGATATATGGTGCAAATCATAGCCCTAAACACGAGAAAAGATTGTGAGAAAATTGTACTACATTGTTTTTCAGAAAGATAAAATTCAAAAATAATTTTATCCTTGATTGCATCCCTTGTGAAATGTGTTCAGATTCTGAACATGTGTTCACTTTCTGAGCACGGAAATCCCGCCAAGATGTTCATAATCTGAACATTTTATGCCCGTGGCTCTTTATGATAGGTAAGCCGGATTACTCCGTCCCTATAAGTTTTGTTCTCCATAAGCCGCCAGTCATTCATAGGTAGTGCTGACTTGAAAAAATGCGCTCCGTTTCCGTCGATGGTTGGAACAACGTATAGTATGATTTCATCTATCACGTTCATCCGTAACAGTCCGTTGGCATATTCGGTATTCCCGGCAGTTACTTCCAACAAATGACAAATGCTTCCACCTTCCTCCCCCCATTCTTGAAGCACGGATACCGAATAGTCGGATGTCAGCTTATACAGGGCATTGGCACGTATTTCATCCATACCGTAATCTTCGGTTTGAAGCAACCGCTTCCGGGGATGCAGTTTCATCGGACAGCCATCTATTGAGATAACGGCAAGTAATTGTATTTTCGCCATAACGTATTTTCTTTCCTTTTTGGCGAGGCAAAAAAGTAGCGTGCAATTCACACTACTTTCAAGCGATGGCTCTGGTAAAGCCTTTACGGAGAGTACGTGAATGCACGCTATGCGTAAGCATAGCATAAGCATCACGCAATCGTCTCCGTAGTTTCAATTTACCAGATTTTCGCTCGAAACGCCTTGCGGTCTTATGTCTATATCATCGGCGAAAAGTTACCCGATCGCCTGCTATTTTCTGAAATACAATTGCAAAGTTAATCAATTATTGCCATTTACAGCCATACTCCGGTCAGTTTTCTTCATTCAATCCATACTCTACCAATTTATTATACAGCGTTGTCCTGCCGATACCCAGTATCTTTGCAGCCATTTTCTTGTTACCGGCTGCTTGTTTCAAAGCACGCAGGATACGTCCTCTTTCTTCATCCCCGCTCTTCAATGTAAAACAAGCGGAAGTAGCGGACGGTTCATTGTCAAGTTCCAAATCGGCTTCGGTTATCATATCGCCTTCTGATTGCAGGACTGCCGTCTGTATCTTCTGTTTCAACTCGCGCACGTTGCCCGGCCACGCATGGGCGAGCAGGGCATTACGGGCAGATGCGGCAAACCCTTTTACTTCACGTTCCAACTCACGGTTTGCCATTTCACGGAAGAACTCGGCCAATGGCATGATGTCTTCCGGGCAGTCGCGCAAGGGCGGCATGGTTATCACATACTCCTGCAAGCGATAGAGCAAATCCTGCCGGAACCGCTTTTCCGTTACGGCTTTCTGCAAATCCTCGTTGGTTGCAGCCACTATCCTCACGTTGGCTGTTTTGTCCTCCTTTGCACCGACGGGACGGTAACGGCGTTCCTGTATGGCGCGGAGCAGCATCTGTTGCATCTCCATTGTTAGGTTGCCCACTTCGTCAAGGAACAGCGTGCCGCCATCCGCTTCCAGAAAATACCCCGTCTTGTTTGCTTCGGCACCCGTAAACGCACCCTTGACGTGTCCGAAGAAGGCGGATTGTATCAATGACGGGGACAAGGCTCCGCAGTCCACTGCCACAAAAGGTTTATCGGCAAGTTTGCTTTGTTGGTGTATATGTTGTGCGATATGTTCCTTGCCCGTACCGTTCTCGCCCAGTATCAGCACGCTCATCCGGGTGGTGGCTACAAGGCGCACACGTTTCTTGATTTTCTGATAGGCTTCGCCCTGCCGGACGAATATCGGAATGTTCCATTGTAGTCGCTTTTCATGTTCTTTTTGCAGGGTGCGGATAAGCGGTATCAGTTTATCCTCCAACAACTGTTTCTGTATGTAATCCTTTGAGCCGAGCTTCATACTTTCCACTGCCGTATGCACCTCCCCGTAATTGGTCATAACGATAAACACCTGCTGTTTGTCGTTGGCACGCATCCACCGTAACAACTCTATGCTTTCACCGTCGGGGAGGCGTAGGTCGGCAACGACAATATCATCCACCTCTGACTTTGCCAATAGTTTCTTGGCAGTGGCAAGATTATATGCCGACATAGTATCGAAGCTGTCTTTCTTCAGCAGGTTGCAGACATAATCGTTATAGACGGGGTTGTCCTCAATCACAAATACTTTCATCCGACGACCTCCTTTCCTTTTGCGCAAGTTCTATGATAACTGTTCCCATACGAAGCATGGCATCCACGCATTTCCGCAATTCCATTTCGGAACATTCAGATTCTTGATGCAGCAGTTCATACAGGTTCCACAAGGGTTTGTCAGCACGGATAACAGCCCATGAACTTCGCTGACGGTGCATCCATTCGTCCAACGCCTTGCGGTCATTCCTCTCCATGATTTCCCGGACAGCCTGCATATCCTTTTCTGTTTCGGTTATCAAACGGTCGAGCATCGCCCGTTTGTCACCATATGCAAGCAGAGAGGACAAGTCGGGAAGTTCATCCTTGTCCGTACTTGTCAAAAGGCATTTGTCTGATACAGCAACCAGTTCGGAAATGGAAAATGGCTTGAACAGGCAGGCGGTAAATCCATTTTCCAACAGCTCCTCTTCGCTGCAACTGCCGGAGGCGGTCGCCACGACAATGGGAATCTCTTTCGAGTTGCTGACACTTGACGAGCGTAACAACTCCAACACCTCATAGCCGTTAATCTCCGGCATCTTCATATCGGTTATCATGAGGTCGTATGTGTGCTGCCGCATGGCTTCCATTGCATCGCCAATAGTGGTGAACGTGTCGCAATGCACACCTATACCAGCATACATTTCCTTTGTCATGGATAATACCATCGGATTGTCGTCCAATACGATGACAGAATAAGGTCTTTCTATATGAGCCAGACTTTCTGCGGCTGTCTGTTCTTCAATACCAATATCGGCAGTGTTCATTGGCAACTCCACAGTAAAACGACTGCCTTCTCCTTTTTCGCTTTCCAAGCGTATAGTGCCGCCAAGCATCCCGACTATCTGTTTCACAATGCTTAACCCCAATCCGAAACCGTCTTGCGTGGCGGCGTTGGAAAGCCGCTCGAACGCTCCGAACACTCGCTGTTGTTCTTCCGCACTCATGCCGGTTCCGGTGTCCTCTACTACAAGGGTCAGCCTATTGCCGTCATAGCTTATGACAAGTGAAACGCTTCCGGCATTCGTGAACTTGACGGCATTGCCCAGCAGGTTGTCGCATATCTGTATGATGCGCTCCTTGTCGCCATTCAGGATAATACCCTCCGGGCACTCGATGGTAAGTTTAAGATCTTTTGCTTCTGCTTGTTGCGTAAACTCCGTTTGCAACAGCTCCGCGATGTTTTCCAAACGAAACGGACGGACATTCGCCTGTTCCTTGCCGCTGTCCAAGCGGAAGAAGTCAAGCAGGGAGTTGAGCATGTCGGTCATTCTCTTGGAGGCTTGCAGGATATTGTCCGCATAACCGCTTATCTTTTCTTCTTCGTTGTCCTGCATCAGTTCCGCATATCCATGTATGGCAGTCAGTGGTGTGCGTAGCTCGTGGGTGATGGTGTGCATCGCTTTCTTGCGTGAGGCTATCAACGATTCGTTTTGTTTTACTGACTTTTGCAGTTGCCCGATTAAATCTGTTGTCTTACGTTTGTACTGCTTGATGCGGGTGGCATAGCGGTGAATGATGATGTATGAAATAATGAGCAACAGCAGCATGACACCCGTTATGATACCTACCTGCAAGAACGACTTTTCACGCATAGCGGATATTTCCGCCTCACGTTCCTGCAAGTCAGCCTGCACCTTGTGGTCCATCTGCTGGATAAGGGTTTGCAGTTGGCGGTTCAGTTCCGCATTGCGGCTGGCAAGGCTGTCGGCATATTCCGACAGACGATGGCTCTGGGCACGTTGTTGCGCTATCATATCACGGTTCAGTGTGTAGAGCATCGTGGTGGTCGTCGTCGGAGGTGCTTCCTGTTTCTTGCCGAACAACCCGAGAAAACCTTTCCTCCTCTGTTTCTTCGGCTCTTCCTGCCTGCTCGTTTGCACTATCACCGGCACCTGCTTGGCTATCCGGCGGTTGATGTCCGCCTGTTGTTCCAGAGCCTCCATGATGGCGCACAGCCGCTTTTCCTTGTCCTCCAGCAAGTGGCGCACGCTGTCTATGCGCACCGATTCGTAATGGCTCTTGAAGCGGCAAAGCATACTATCCACCGTCATCCGTTGCCGCCGGTATGCCGCCACATCCTTATCGTCCCATTCCAGCACCGACTCGCCCAAAAGAGACAACTCCACCACACCCACATACGCATCGTGTGTTTCCTTGCGGAAGCGGTTGATTTCACGGTTCTCCCGTTCCAGCAACTCCAAGTCGCGCCATTCTCCGAGCCACGTGCAGATGATGCCGCCCACCAGCAGGACTATCAACAGATAGCCTGCGGCAAGCAGCTTGCGGAAATGCTTGGTAGTGGTAACGAATTGTTCGCTCATTTGCTGTTTGTGTAAATACCGTTATTTAAAATACGCATATAGGTCGTGGAACTTCGCAGGTTCATGGATGAGAATGGCGGCCATGCTGCCTATGACCGCCACCAGAATTATATATCCGAATAGAATTCTACTCCTCAATGAAACAACCATTCTTCCCTTATTTACAATTGTTATAATTATTAAGGCATCTGACCACCGGCGATAGATGGAATTTCTGTTAGTATGGGATTTCTCGGGATTGAGTTAAAAATTCTTTGGCCACGTATGGCTTGACTTGGAGGAGCGTTTTCATTTACATCAAGCCGATAACATCTATCGTTAAATGTTATAATTCCCCAAATACCAATTGTTCCTGGGATTCTCGCCAATCCTTCAGTAGGTTTAAAAAGAACAACATTATCTATTATTCGATTTTTAACCGCCCGATTCCATGATGTTTTAATACTATTGTTAGGCGTTGGAATATGAGCAACATACCTAATGCCATTGTGCCTAAAACTGGCCATATAACACCCCGAAAAACCTGAACTTAAAGTATCTATGCCATTTGAAGCAACGACTGCTATTCCATCCGCAATATATATGACACAGGCATAGTCTAATCTAAGAAAACGATAGTTACGGGTATATCCTTTTATTTGAAATGTCAAATTACTTTGCGTGGCAATCGGAGGGGTCAAACCTACATTATAAATATTTTGATAATGAAACCGTGCAATATTTGTCATTACTGCTCGACTGTTTGGCAATCTTAATGCTTGAATCAAATTCATATATTTACTTACTGTTACTTTCGTTTGTTATAGGCTCGATACATGATGCCATTATATCCATCAGTTTAGACAGACCTTCGGTCTGCGGCTGCTGACTGGCTGTCACATGTATCTGGTATTTTGCCGTTTGGTTGGTCATGCGGGTGTTCTCGCGGGCGGTCGTGACTTTGCCGCTGATTTCCGCATTTATAAACCAATGTTTTGCAGAAGCTTTTGCCTCTACTTCTGCGTTGGTAGTGCTTTTTACGTTTGATGTATCGGTAACCTCCATCTGGAAATCGACATCCACGCGATCTATGAGCAGGGAAGGAATAGGCACCAATCCTATAAACGGAGCCTTGACACTTTGTGACATTGTTGTCATTTTTCCATCCTGCTGTATCGGTCTTTCGACATCGAATTCCAATATACGCGCTTTATTGCCGCTTTTACCATCAAATGCAATTTGCTGGTAGAAATTCCATGCTGTCGCTGCCAATTCCTGTTGTGCTTCGGCTGCTGCAATAAGTGGAGCTGCAATAAGTTCCCGCATGGGAAGCCCCTTGAATTTGTCAGTCACGTTTGAATCTGCTTTAAGAACTGGAGAAGTTTCTCTGTTTTGAGTCTCTTCCAATGCAGCGGAGATAATTTCTTTCGCCTGTCCGCTTACATTTTCATTCAAGTTTTCCGCATTTTCTTGTTGCCCTTGGTTCTTTATTTCTTCTGCCATAACATTTGAATTTTAAAATTGTTAGATATTTTTTACAAAATCGTCAATAATTCGGGAAATGCTCTCCGGAGTCTCCTGAACCTTAAAATTGACGCAAACCTCCATGACATCATCCGCATCCGGTTTTATGTTGCTCATCTGCATCTGGAGATTGGCTCTTTGTGGGCTGGATAACAATAAGTTGTTTTCCGGAATCTGTGATTCCACGCTTCCGACCTTCGCCTTGAACTTTATCTGCACATTATCCATCGCAAGATAATGATGGGATATCAAAGCTATAAGTGGAATATCAATAGTCTTGTCTCCAACCATGATTTTTTTCGATTGGAACGTATTTGCGTTATTTGCATTTGTTCCTTCAAAAAGTCTGGTCAGATTTTGTATCTGATGATTCTGCAATGTATCTTGTGCACAGTTTACGGCGTATTGCAAACCATTCATAATATCAGAGAATGAATTGGTTTGAACACTGTCCGGCTCATCGTCATTATTTTTCTTGTCTCTGTGAAAAAGTCCCATGTTTTTAATTTAATTACTTGATTTGTTGCCTTTAATGAGCACCAATCTTGGCAATGTCCGGCTTACAGCTTCCATATTTACACTGGAGTCTATATTATTATTAACAATGCCTTGATGCCAAAACCTATATGGTGGATTCTCCGTGTGTTCCAGCACGTCCTCCTTTTTTTATTGGGGTTATACTTCGGTTAATGTTCGTTGCGGGCGGAACATTTCCGCCCGCAACGGCTTACTGCTTCCTCAAGGTAGGCAATGCTCCTTTAAGTTCGTAACGCCACTTTGAGCCTGCGTTCTGCAAGGCGGTGTTCATGGCATCAACGGCTTTCTGCCAGGTAATGACAGAGCCGTCCACCTTCGTGACTTTGGTGCTTTCCCTATTGTAGCCGATACCTTGTTCATGATTGTTCTTCCAATAGCAGGCGGTCACGGTAATGTAGTTATCTCCCAAAAAGCCGCCGATATGTACATAGCCAGTGCTACTACCCGTACTGGTTACGTTGCCCGTGGCATAGCAGGCAAGGAGGCTGCTTCCTGCGTTCATTCCCACCAGACTGCCGCCAGCGATATTCTTTTTGGGGTCCATTTCTATGATCACGTTGCCTGTGGCATAGCAAGCGGTCAGGGTGGCACTCGAATTCGTCTGACCTGCCACGCCGCCGACATCAACCATTCCCTTCACTGTGGCAGAGGAACTGCATCCGGTGATGGAACCGCCTATTTGAACACCCACCACACCGCCGACATACACCGTGCCGCTGACGCTGCCCGACACCGAGCAGTTTTCAATGGTGCCCCAGCCAGATCCTACCACGCCGCCAATACTGCCGCCATATATTTGATGGCTTGTAATCTGTACGCCCTCCATCACCACGTTCTTCACCGTACCAGCTCTATTGAGCCAGCCGAACAGACCCGCATATTCGTCATTTGTCGTAAAGGTCAGCCCCGTGATGGTATGGCCGCCGCCGTCGAAGGTGCCGGTGTATGAGTTGTCGTAGTCTGTGCCTATCGGCGTCCAGCTTTTGCCTGTGAGGTCAATGTTTTTGTCGAGGGTAATGTTAATGTCGGTCTTACCTCCGTTCACTAATTTGGCTACATTCATCAAGCCATCGGCGGAGGTCACGGTGTAGCTGCCGTTGCTCTCTATGGTATAGCCCAGGTCTTTTGCCGCAGCGAGGGAGACGGTGTAGGTATATTCACCGCCCGCCTGCCAGTCGGTAGCATTCTTCATCTTATAAACGAAGGTCTTGCCGTTAGTGAAGGTGCAGGTGATGAAGGTCGTGCCAGCTGCCACACTTTGCGGGGCTACAATGGCGGTGTAGGTGTTGCTGCCCTTGTCATACGGGACGATTATATCTGGGTTGTCGCCTTCAGTGGAGAGACCCGTCAGCCGCACGGATGCCAGCCCCTCGGTGTAGTCCGTCAGAACGATGGTCACTCGCGCCGTGCGGTGGGTGAAGCGAAGCGTGGGGCTACCGTAGGTCACCGTCTGCCTGTCGGCTACGATGAGGTCGCTACCCTCAAAGTCTTTCTGGGTACTTTGGTTGGCTTTTACCTTTACCGCAGGCGGAGTTGTCTCGCCAGCGGTGTAGGGCCACCACGCTGTGACGGTGATGTCGTTGTGGTTGGTCCAGTAGTACGGGTCGGTGGAGGTCAGCGTGGCGCTGGTGGGGTCGGCGGTGGAGGGCGTCACGTTGTACGTCTTCACCGTGCCGTCCATCAGGACTGCCACGCTCTGCACACCCGTCCAATTGCCATCCGCGGGGGCACGGGTGCCGGCGGTGGCTGTCGCGACGGGATTCAGCCCCGTGGCGGTGAAGACGATGGATCTGCCTTCCGCCCCTTCTGGCAGGAAGCCCGCTTCGTCCTGCGTGCAGGCGGCAAGTGAGAGGACGAGCGCTGCAAGTGCAAAAAATCTTGTCTTCATTATATCTGTTGTTTTATTACTCTGGTTCTTTCCGTTGCGGGCGTAACTTTTCCGCCCGACGGTTTACTGCTTCCTCAAGGTGGGCAATGCTCCTTTAAGTTCGTAACGCCACTCTAAACCTTTGTCCTGCAAGGCGGTGTTCATGGCATCAACGGCTTTCTGCCAGGTAATGACAGAGCCGTCCACCTTCGTGACTTTGGTGCTTTCCCTATTGTAGCCGATACCTTGTTCATGATTGTTCTTCCAATAGCAGGCGGTCACGGTAATGTAGTTATCTCCCAAAAAGCCGCCGATATGTACATAGCCAGTGCTACTACCCGTACTGGTTACGTTGCCCGTGGCATAGCAGGCAAGGAGACTGATTCCGTCGTTGAATCCCACCAGACCGCCGCCAGAGATATTCTCTGTGCGGTCTATTTCTATGATCACGTTGCCTGTGGCATAGCAAGCGGTCAAGGTGGCACCAAAAATCGTCTGACCTGCCACGCCGCCGACATTGATCGTTCCCTTCACTGTGGCAGAGGAACTGCATCCGGTGATGGGACGGTCCCTTTGAACACCCACCACACCGCCGACGCTCACCGTGCCGCTAATGCTGCCCGACACCGAGCAGTTTTCAATGGTGCCCCAGCTAAATCCTGCCACGCCGCCGGCATAACCCAACCTGTGATTGCATGTTATCTGTATGCCCTCCATCACCACATTCTTCACCGTAGCGGCGGCATTATTGAAATTACCGAGATAGCCGAACAGACCCGCATATTTGTCATTTGTCGTAACGGTCAGCCCCGTGATGGTATGGCCGCCGCCGTCGAAGGTGCCGGTGTATGAGTTGTCGTAGTCTGTGCCTATCGGCGTCCAGCTTTTGCCTGTGAGGTCAATGTTTTTGTCGAGGGTAATGTTTATGTCGGTCTTACCTCCGTTCACTAATTCGGCTACATTCATCAGGCCGTCGGCGTTATAGACCGTGTAGGTATTGGTGTTGCTGTCGTAGATGTAGCCCAAATCCTTGGCCTCGCCGCTCTCGCCGCCGCCGTCAGCCCAGTTGCCGATGGTGCAACCCTCTAACGTCAGGCCGGTGGTGTTCACCTTGACGGTATATTTATAGCGGGTGCCCGCCTCTAATACGACGTCGTTCTGCGGACGGAAGTAGAAGGTGCCGCCGCCGAGTTCCACCCGGATGAACGGCCTGCCTGCCGCAACGGTCTGCGGGGCGGTTAGTGCCTCGTAGGTGTTGCCGCTTGCGTTGTAGGTCTTGATGGCAGTCGGGTTGCCGTTATCGGCGGACAGGCTCACGAGGATCACTGTGGCACCGGCGACGCTCGTGAATCCCGTGCCGGGCTTCAGTTCGATTGTCACGCGTGCCGTGCGGTGGGTAAATTCAAGAGTCGGGTTGTTAAATTCCACCTTTCGGTTCTCAGCAGAGATGAAGTCGCTGTTCTGGAAGTCAGCCAATTTGCTTTGGTCTTCGGCCACCTTCACGGCAGGCATCTGTGTGATGTCGGCATTGTCGAAGGGCCACCATGCCGATATGGTAATCGGGTCGCGGCTGATCCAGTAGTGCGGGTCATTCTCGCGTGAAAGCGTGGCACTCTTGAAATCGGTAGAAGCCGTTACGGTGTATTCCTTTACCGCATCGCCCATCTTGAGTGCCACGGAAGTGACGCCCTGCCAGTCGCCGTCCACGGAGGCACGGGTTGACGGGGCTGCCAGCGGCGTTGCTTCTACGGACAGTCCGGTGGAACGGATTACTACGGGATATTCACCTTCGGGCAGACGGTTATCGCCAGCAAGTTCGTCCTGCGTGCAGGCGGCGAGGGCGAACAGCAGTGCGGTGGCTGCGGGGATAAATAATCTATGTCTCATAATTCTTCATTCTAATCGATTAATTATTAAAATCCTACAGGCCAGCATCCACTTCTCCGCCGTTTATATCGTTCCACTTTGCAATGGTGGCTTCGCTGACTTCAAGGACTTTGTTGCGTACCTTGACGGTATAGGTATAGTTGTTGCCCGCCTGCAGTGCGCCTTCGGGCATGGTGAGTGTGGCATGATATTCCTGACCTTTGTAATTCACAACCAACGGCAGGGATGCAACTGTCTGCGGGAAGAGGATGACCGATGACGTGAGATTGCCGTCTGCCAAATTCATGGTCAGTTCTCCGGTCTGTGCCCCGTTGTCTGCGGTGGCAATACCGTCGGCCGTGTTGAACGTACCGGTGAGTAACAATCCGTCCAGCGTGTAACGTTCAGGCTTGACCACGCTGAAATCCACGCCGTCGCCCGCCTCGAAGGTAAGGGTTATCTGGCTCATGCGGTGGTGGAAGGAGTTGTCTTCACCGCCTTTGGCGGTTTTGTCGGTGAAGCTTACTACCGGGTTGTTTTTGTCTCCCGTGGCTCCTGAAGCAAAGAGAAAGTCGATGGCAGGCTGGTTCTGCTGCGCCGTGGCATCGGTCGTGGCTGCGAGGATGCCTCCCGCCGCGTTGTACGGATAGTAGGCGCGGAAAGTATGGGTCTTTGTATCTTCGATATAGATGACCTTTCCTTCTGCCTCAAATTTCCCGTTCTTCAGTATGAAAGGCACGTTGCCGTACTGGGTATCGTTGCCGATGTCGGTGATGCCGATACGGTCACCGTTGTCCCAAGTGGTTCCGCCGGCGCGGGTGGCGGGGGCGATGTCGGCGGTAAACCGGGCGGCCACGGGGGCACCGTTCAGGTTCTCGTTGTCGTTGTTGCAGGCTGCCAGTGCGAGGGCCAGCGTCGCAAGTGCAAAAAAACTTGTCTTCATTATATCTATAATTTTATTAGTTACAAATCGGCATTTACATCATCACCTTTCACTTCTTCCCAGCCGTTGATTTCGGCTCCGTCCACTTCCATGCCTTCGGGAGTCTCAACCAGCGTTCCGCCGAGGGTCAGCGATTCGCCCTTTCCGGTGTTGAAATCCTTGAGGGCTTCCGTAAGGTCGCTTTTCAGCGTGGTGGGGGTCGGGTTGCCGTCAGCATAGCGGATTTCACCCGTCAGCAGTTGTTCCGTGCCGGTCACACCCAGCAGCCGCACCGTGGCTTTCCACTTGCCGGCATCGTCACCTTCGGTAATCTTGGTGAAGAGCAGCACGACGTTCGAAGCGGCTCCGTAGGTATCGGTAGCGAAGTCGAGTGTTCCGGCTGCACCCGTCAGATGGGCAACAATCTCCGTGATGCGTCCGGCGGCATCACCAGTAGGTTCGACGACAAGCGTCAGTTCGCGTACCTGCTGCTTCATTGCGGCGGTCAGCGGATAGTCCTTGTCTTTCTCGATGGTCACCTGTTCCGTATAGGTGAAGAACCATCCCGGGGCATTGTTCACAAAGGCATCCGTGCCTGCCCGGGTTCCCGTGGCTGCGGCAATGGTGGCTGTGGTGCCGTTCACCGTGATTCCTTCAGCCGGGTTCCACACCGCAAGGGTGTAGCTGCCCGGAGCAAACAGATGGTCGGGGGCATGGGTGGCGGAAGTCTCCGTACCCGTATAGTTGCCCATGGTGACCGTCCATGTGGCAGGTATGTCGATACCCTCACCGCGGGCCGACCAGTCGGCTGTTACCGCAATCTTCCCGTAGTCGGGATGCGGCGTGTCATAAAGCGTGTCCTTCACGCAGGAAGAGAGCAGCACGGCGGCTGCCATTCCCATCATATTTATATTGTCTTGCTTTCATATTCTATTCCTCCGTGTTAGAATAACTTCCATACCAATGTCACACCGGCATTGATGGGGCCACACCAATCTTTTGTCTCGTTGCCACGGCGTACACGTACACCGTCGATGACTTCATATTTTTCGAAATCGGCATTCAGGTAGCCCAAACCGAGGTTGAAATCAAGAGCCAGTGCCTTGTTCAGCCGCAGCTGATAGCCGGCGGTGATGCCGCCACCCATCAGGTCGCCCTGCTTGCCTGTTTCGGAGAGCTTGTAGTTGAACTGTCCGGCCTTGAACATCGCGCCCAGATACCAGGCTTTCTTCTCACCCATATAGTAACGCACTTCCGGAGCCACTTCCCAGAGTGCATAGCGGTGGTCCTTGTCGCTCCACGTCCAAGAAGTCCACGAGCCGTTTACGGCAATGCCCCACGACGGGCAGATGCGCCATTCCACGCCAAGATCTGGTGTCAGGGTAGCCCAGCGCAGCAGATTGGCACGCAGGGAAAAATGATAGTCGGTTGGGGTTTTGGTTTCCAATGGCATGTCGGTAAGTTTATTTTGTTGAGCAGCTTTCTCGGCTTTTACCTTTTCAGCGGCAAGTCGGGCTTCTTCCGCCTTGCGCTGCTCTTCGGCAAGCCGTTCCTGCTCGGCACGCTTCTCGGCTGCCAGTCGTTCGGCTTCCGCCTTGCGTCGTGCTTCCGCTTCCGCATCCGTTGCGGCTGTTTCTTTTACTGGTACTGTCAGGCGCACGGTGACAAAATCACCCCCTGTCGCATGGTTGCGGGTAATGAAATTCTCCTCTTTTATTTCCGCACGGATAATCAGTTCGGATTTCACTCGGTTGGCACGGATCTTGGCCGTGGCAAGGTCCTCGGCTTCACTGCCCAGCGAATTGCAGTAGCCGTCAACCAGTAGCGGCAGTTTGCCGTCAAGAATTGTGGTTTTGTTGTTTTCGATACATTCCAACAGGCGGGCAAGTTCCGTGTCATTGCCATTCCAAGGCACGTAGAACATGTCCTTCTGCGGAACGAAGCGGAAGGTGTAGGTCGTGTCTGCTTTCTGCTGCGCAATGACAGGAAAAGTTACCGTCATCAGCCACAGAAACAGGGTAAGAAAAGTGATTTTTCTGCTCATATAAACTTGAATTTATTATCTTTGTCTTCTCCAAAGGTAATAAATGCCATTCAGCGCCCAAAATATTACAAAAACTTTTTCTGTTGAAATACAGCGTTTTATGAAAAATAGTCGTTTGAGCACTTTTCAAATTGTCGTTAGAGCACCTTTTTGTCGAATTAGCACTTTTTTTGTCGTTTGAGCACTTTTTGAAAATGGGTTTCTGAGACCTCTTTCAATGTTTTTTAGTATACAAATTATTCCCGATTTGCTTTTTTCCATTTGGCAGGCGTACATCCTTCCTTCTCGGAAAATAATTTGATAAAGTTACTGCGGGAAAGAAAACCGGAAGACTCAGCCAGCTTCTGTATATTGATTTCCGGATGTTCCTTCAGTATGTTTTTCGCATACTCCAACCGGAGACCGGTTATCCATTCGCGGAATGTCATTTTATACGTAGTCTTGATATAAGCGGAAAGATAGGTACGGTTCGTATGAAGTATTTCGGACAGTTCTTTTATGGTAAGTCCCTGCTGGACATAGCCGTCTGTCTTTATCCAGTTGGCCACTTTCTCTATAATTTCTGTATAGGACACTGGAACTTCTTTCTCAGAAACTATTTTAGGTTCTGTTTCTGTATCTGTCAGAAGTTCTTCTTCAGACTGTATATCTTGCTCAAAAGCATTTTCCACCTGTTCATAGAACAGCAGGTAGTTCTGATAGCTGTAGAAAAGATAGCTGTAGAACGGTATTGACGACAAAATCCAGATAAAAACATATTTGTCTGGCAGAAATGTCAGCAATCCGCATCCGACACCGAAGATAACAGCCCAATAAGTGAATATGGAAAGCCATTCGATATATGTACCTATATCATCCGCCTGAGTTTCATTGAAAATCCGAATGGCTCTACGGTATGCAATTATGACTCTGCGAGCTAAAACGACTCCAAAAACGACTAACCATACAGCTAAAGCAAATAAAGAGAATTTTTGCATGATTCCGCTTGGCAACAGGAACAACACAACTCCGGAAAGAGTTGAAAATATAATCCATAAAATGATATGTGTCCACACACGCCGTTTGGTAATGTAAAAACGATCAAGCAACATTATCAATGCCGAACTGAACAGAGAATAGCACAGGAAGTATGTGGACATGTTCATCAATATGGCAGAATCCGCATTTTTGAATCGGATACCAAAGAAGAAATGTACCGAATAATTTGCCGAAAGCAGCAGCATAGCTATACCCATAATCTGTCGGGAGCGGAGATAATTCTTGAAAATTTTCTTTTCAGGAGTCTTTGCAAACAAAAAATAAAAGCCGAAGAATAACATCAACGGCAGTGCGGTATAAAGTGAAAAACTGTATATAGATGGCTCCATTGTTATGCTTATTTGATTTTGATACAAAGTTACGTCTTTTTCTTCACAAATAGACACATAATCTATGATTTAACGTTATAGATTCGGTCATATTAGATTGAAAAATTATTAGAATTAAAGCCAGTGGTGAAAAATTCAACCACTGGCTTTTTCTGTCAAGACTTCGATATTAAAGTTTTACACCTTTGGATTCCGATAAACCGGGTCTCCCTATAATTAAATGACTGCGTACAAAGTCCACGTGCGGGCTTTCCGGCTGTTGTTCCGTCTGTTTTTTCTCGTTGCCTTGCCGGTTCTCTTCCGTGTTTTCCTGAGCCGGAGCCAGCTCAAGCTGTATCTTGCGGTCCAGTGCGGCGAGTTCGGACTTCAGCTGTTTCAGCTCGTCCTCCTTCTTCCACACCTTGCCCGCTATCTCCTGCAACTGCGGAATCTCCTTTTCCAGCACTTCGTTCTTAGACTTGTACTGGTCGATGATGGTCGGAATCCTCTCCAATGCGTTCAGAAAGTTTCGTGCGGCAGCAATCGGGTCTGCCATCGCCAGATGCCCGTTGTTGTAGGTGTACTTGTAGTTACCCTCCACCACGAAGCGGTTGTCAGTGAACTCCAGACCTTCTTTGAGTGTCCTCTCGCTGACCACCTTTATCGGAAAGCCGTAAAGTTCCCCGACAGCCTTGTACAGTCCACCAGTCGTGGCGTTCTTGGCGATTTCCTGCAAACGCTTACCGATGACCTTCTCATCCGTTGAATCCACGCCGTCCACCTTGACAAGATTAAGGCGGCTGCCTTCCTTATCAGTCTGCACAACGGAAAGAAAACGGTTCCAGTCTTCCGTCATGGCTTCGATGAAAGCCGTGTTGTTGCGCAGTTCTCCCGTCTTGGATTCCAGCTTGAACTCCGAATCGCGCTTGCCCTTGCCCCACGACTTGCGTTCCCCTTCGAGCGAGGCGATACGCTTCTCTAATTTCGCCTTATCCAAAAGGTCGGTATTGCCGGAGAGCAACGCCATATACTCCGAGAAGTTCATACCCGATTTTTCGTCCATTGCTCCCTCGTCGATGGTAC
>OKSV01000595.1_pt1 | contig 21020 bp, 10 predicted proteins | sample 1601261 | NCBI WGS metagenome assembly OKSV01 (sample SAMEA3879560, study PRJEB24766) | human gut metagenome | biome: human-associated habitat; feature: feces | place: USA | collected 1985/1987
AAAAAAATACTCGATATATTAGATTCGATGGGAAGTGTGACTGTTCAGCAGCTTATGGATGAGCTTGATACATCCGAGTCAACAATCAGACGTGATCTGGTTGCAATGGACAAGAAGGGGTATCTCACCAAGGTACATGGTGGTGCGATTGCCAATAATACGAATATCCATACTCAGGATGAGAAGGTTATCAACAGGCTTAAGCAGAATCGCAGCGAAAAGGAACAGATTGCCAGATATGCGGCATCACTTATTGTGGATAATGATTTTGTTTATATAGATGCCGGTACTACAACAGCAGTCATGATTGATTATATTACTGCAAAGAATGTGGTTTTTGTTACAAACTCTTTGACTAATGCCAAGAGAATTTCCGATAGGGGATATACAGTATATATTCTGGGTGGCGAGTTCAAGTCTACTACTGAGGCTATTGTCGGAGATGAGGCCGTTGTGACGCTCGATAAATATAATTTTACGAAGGGCTTCTGGGGGACCAACGGAATTACTGTGAAGAATGGATTTACAACTCCGGAGATAAAGGAGGCCATGGTTAAAAAGAAATCCATGGAGAATAGTAAGGAGAAATACATTCTTGCGGATGACAGTAAGTTTTCACAGGTATCAAGTATCAAGTTTGCTGATTTTGAAGATGCTGTAATTGTTACAAATGCACTAAGCAATGACAACTATAAAAAATACAAAAATATTAAGGAGGTCTAACATGATTTACACAGTTACTTTTAATCCATCATTAGATTATATAGTTGATGTAACAGATTTTAAGACAGGAGTAGTCAATAGAACGACTGGAGAGAAGATTTTTGCAGGTGGTAAGGGCATCAATGTTTCCATGGTTCTTAAGAATCTTGGAATGAGTAATACTTCACTTGGTTTTACAGCAGGCTTTACAGGTAATGAGATTAAAAGACTTCTAGGAGAAAAAGGTGTCGATACTGATTTTATAGAGGTGGAGGATGGTATTTCACGTATCAACGTGAAGCTTCGCTCAAATGAGGAATCCGAGATTAATGGTCAGGGTCCTGCAATCACTGAGGACAATATTAAAAAACTCTATGAGAAGCTTGACTGCTTAAAGGAGTCTGATGTGCTTGTTCTCGCAGGAAGTATTCCTGATGTGATGCCTTCATCAATGTATATGGATATCATGAAGCATCTTGAGGGTCGCGGAATAAATATCGTGGTTGATGCGACAAGAAATCTGCTCACAAACGTGCTTCCATATAAGCCGTTCCTCATTAAGCCAAACAATCATGAGCTCGGTGAGATATTTGGGGTTGAGATTACAGACAAGGACGATGTAATAAAGTATGCAAAGAAACTTCAGGAGCAGGGCGCAAGAAACGTGCTTGTTTCAATGGCAGGCGACGGAGCAGTGCTTGTGACTGAGGACGGACAGGAGTTTAAGGCAAATGCACCTAAAGGAAAGCTTAAAAACTCTGTAGGAGCAGGAGATTCGATGGTAGCCGGATTTGTTTACGGATACCTCAAATCAAATGATTATAAGCAGGCATTTATTTATGGTGTATGTACAGGAAGTGCAAGCGCATTTTCTGAGGAGCTTGCTACAAAGCCTGAGGTTGAGGCACTTATAGAAAAATGGGAGAATGCTTCCAATTAAACAAACGGTATCAAAAGGTTGATATAAATAATTAATATATTATATTAGGAGGAATGATATATGACAATCAGGGATTTATTGGCAGCTGAGAGTATCAATTTAAATGGTACGCCTGCCGGAAAAACCGAAGCATTGAATCAGTGTATTGATTTGATGGCAAAAAGTGGCAAAATTGCCGATGTTGAAACGTATCGCAAGGGCGTTTTTGCAAGAGAGGAGGAAGGCACAACAGGAATTGGAATGGGTATAGCAATTCCTCATTGTAAGTCTGATGCCGTTACTAAAGCAGGTCTTGCGGCAATGGTTGTAAAGGATGGGGTTGACTTTGAATCACTCGACGGTACACCTGCAAAGATTATTTTCCTTATCGCTGCACCAAACACAGAGGACAATGTGCATCTTCAGGTGCTCAGCAAGCTCTCTGTTATGCTGATGGACGAGCAGTTTACAAATTCTCTTATCAATGCCGGCTCAGTAGATGAGTTTTTAAATATCATCGACAGTGCTGAAAAGGCAAAGGATGAGAAGGAGGCTGCAAAGGAGGCAAAGGAACCTGTTGAGGTGAAGAAGGACGATGTATTTATCGTTGCAGTTACAGCCTGTCCTACAGGAATTGCCCATACTTATATGGCTGCTGAGGCTATTGAGAAAAAGGCCAAGGAGCTGGGATATCAGGTAAAGGTTGAGACAAGAGGCTCAGCCGGAGCTAAAAATGTACTCACAGATGATGAGATTGCAAAGGCTACCGGTGTTATCGTTGCATGTGATACAAATGTGCCTACAGACCGTTTTGACGGAAAGAAGGTTATTGAGTGTCAGGTTTCTGACGGAATAAATAAGACAGAGGAGCTCGTAAAGAGAATTGCTGCCGGTGATGCTCCTGTATTTAAGGCATCAGGTAAAAAAGAGGCTTCACATTCATCTATTGGTGGAAAGGAGAGCATTGGACATCAGATTTACAAGCATCTGATGAATGGTGTTTCACATATGCTTCCGTTCGTAGTTGGTGGTGGTATCCTTATCGCAATCGCGTTCCTTATCGATGGATTCAGTGTTGACCTTAATTCACTGCCGGCTGACCAGAGAGCAAATTTCGGTACTATTACACAGGGCGCAGCATTGTTTAAGGGAATCGGTGGAACAGCATTTGGATTTATGCTTCCTATCCTTGCAGGCTTTATCGCTATGAGTATTGCTGACCGTCCGGGTCTTGCAGTTGGTTTCGTAGGCGGTTCAATCGCAGCAAACGGTACATCAGGCTTCCTTGGAGCACTGGTTGCAGGTTTCGTTGCAGGATATATTGTAAATCTCTTAAAGAAGATATTCTCTAAGCTTCCTGAGAGTCTTGATGGTGTGAAGCCGGTTCTTCTTTATCCGCTGCTTGGTATATTCCTCATAGGCGTTATAATGCAGTTTGTAGTTGAGCCTCCAATCGGAGCTTTAAATACAGCTATCAACAACGGTCTTAATGGACTTAACGGTGCAAGCGCAGTAGTTCTCGGAGTACTTCTCGGAGGAATGATGGCAATAGATATGGGTGGCCCTGTAAACAAAGCCGCTTATGTATTTGGTACAGCTTCAATCGCTGCCGGAAACTACAATATCATGGCAGCAGTTATGATTGGTGGTATGGTTCCACCACTCGCAATCGCTCTTGCAACAATCTTCTTCAAGAACAAGTTCACAGCAGAGGAGAGAAAGGCAGGACCTACGAACTTTATCATGGGATTATCATTTATCACAGAGGGTGCAATCCCATTCGCAGCATCTGATCCGCTTCATGTCCTTCCGGCATGTGCAGTTGGTTCAGCAGTGGCAGGTGGACTTTCAATGGCATTTGGATGTACACTCATGGCACCTCACGGAGGAATCTTCGTAGTACCTACAATCGGAAATCCGTTAATGTATCTTGTTGCATTAGTAATCGGATCTTTCATTGCATGTGGATTACTCGGATTACTCAAAAAGAAAGTAAGTGAATAAGCAATCCTCAATTATCATTTAATCCAACCTATAAACTAATCAACAAAGGCACTGCTTCGGCGGTGCCTTTGTTGTTATGTTGTGATATAAAAATTAAAAGTATAAACATTCTCTGAAATAACAGCCTCATGCCTTGACGAGTGAATTTTCCAAGCTTAAAGTAGTATTAGGATGAAATAGTAAGTCAAAAAATCAATTATTTATGAGACTTAAATAAAAAAACAGTGAGGCATAAAATGGGCAAGGTTATAGGTATAGATTTAGGAACAACAAACAGCTGTGTGGCAGTATTGGAGAACAATCAGCCGGTAGTCATAACTAACAGCGAGGGTCAGAGAACAACTCCGTCTGTAGTGGCTTTTACAAAGAATGGAGAGCGACTGGTTGGCGAGGCTGCAAAGAGGCAGGCAGCAGTCAATGTGGACAGGACATTTTTCTCAATAAAGAGACAGATGGGAAGCGATTTCAGGGCAAAGGTGGACGGAAAGCTGTATTCAGCTCCTGAGATTTCTTCTATGATTCTCAGAAAGCTGAAAAAGGATGCAGAGGACTATATTGGAGAGGCAGTGACAGACGCTGTAATCACAGTTCCTGCATATTTTTCGGATGCGCAGAGGCAGGCAACTAAGGATGCAGGAAGGATTGCGGGGCTTAATGTGCTTCGAATCATAAATGAGCCAACCTCTGCGGCACTCGCATACGGACTGGACCACGGACAGCAGCAGAAAATTCTTGTCTACGACCTCGGAGGAGGAACCTTCGATGTGTCTGTTATCGAAATAGGGGACAATCTGATAGAGGTGCTTGCCACAGCCGGTGATAATCATCTGGGTGGAGATGATTTTGATGAGAGAATCACGAATTATCTTGTCACAGAGTTTTACAGACAGCAGAATGTGGATCTGAGAAAGGATAATACTGCTATGCAGCGTGTCAGGGAGGAGGCTGAGAAGGCAAAAAAGGTGCTTTCATCTTCATCCTCAACCACTATAAACCTGCCATTTATCACTACTGTAAAGGGACAGCCGGTCCACATGGAGATGAATCTCACAAGGGCTGAGTTTAATGAGATAACAAAGGATCTGGTGGAGAGAACGGCCATTCCTGTAAATCAGGCACTTTCAGATGCGGGAATTTCCGCAGCAGAGCTTGGAATGGTGCTGTTGGTAGGAGGCTCGACACGTGTGCCGGCTGTTGTTGAGGAGGTCAGAAGAATTACAGGAAAAGAGCCTTCACACAACCTGAATCCTGACGAGTGCGTGGCACTCGGTGCAGCAGTACAGGGTGGCAAGCTCGGTGGAGCAATTGTCGCAGGCAGCAGTGCGGCAGAGATTATACTGATGGATGTCACACCGCTTTCACTCGGAATTGAGACAGTTGGTGGTGTCTCAACCAAAATAATTGACAGAAATACGACTATTCCTACGAGATACAGCCAGATTTTTACAACTGCAGGAAGCTTCCAGACCTCTGTGGATATAAAGGTACTGCAGGGTGAGAGGCAGTTTGCAAGGGACAATAAGCTGATTGGAAACTTCAGGCTAAAGGGCATCAAGCCGGCTCCGGCAGGTGTGCCGCAGATAGAGGTGACGTTTGATATAGATGCAAACGGCATTGTGCAGGTTTCTGCAAAGGACCTGGGCACAGGAAAGCATCAGGAGATTACGATTACCGCAAGCTCAAATTTGTCTGATTCTGAGATTGAGCAGGCAATCCGCGAGGCACAGGAGTATGAGGCAACAGACGGACAGAGAAAGGCTTATATTGATGCAAGAAGTGAGGCTGATACGCTTGTGCGACAGGTGGAAAATGTCATGGCTGACAAGGAAAAAAGAAAGGCTATGGACAGCGCACAGAAAAAGAGTGTGAAATCGTCACTTTCATATGTGAAGAAGCTTATTTCAAGGACAAAGCCCGGAAATGTGAGCGAAGAGCAGGCTGCCGAGATAAAGCATGCGGCAGATGAACTGAGAAATGCGGCAGTGGGATTGATTTAATTATAGTAACTACTATTATTCATTTGGCTATTTACGAGAAGCGGATTTTCATATAAAATATGGGTAAGTGGTGAGTATTCATAACCACCCTGAATAGTTATAATGTTAATTTAAATCCGAGGAAATAGAAAATGAATGCGAACGATAAAACAGAAAAGGTACTAAGAGAAATTCATATCATGCTCTCAAAGGCGGAGCCGTATAAGCCGGAGCCGAGCAGGGTGATCATAAACAAGCAGCAAATGATAGATTTACTTGCTGAGCTGAATAAGTGTATATATGCAATACAGGATGAGTATGAGCTTACTGAACAGAGTCGCAATCACGCAGAGAGAGAGTTCAGAAAGAAAGGGGATCAGATAGTCTGGGATGCAAGCAGAAAGGCTGAGGATGTGTATGCAGCATCGGTTATCTATACGGATGAGGCGCTTTCAAGAGTGCGTGATATCATCAATGATACCAACGAGTCACTTGAAAAGCTGTGCAAGAATATGAAGGATAAGATTGCAGAGCAGGAGAAGATAGTTAAAACTAACCAGTATGAGCTCAAGGGACAGCTTCAGGATTTGTCCGATACGGAGAAGTATCTTAAGATTATCGATGACAGAAATAAGGAGATAGAACGTCAGAAAAATGCAGGTAAACCTGTAGAGGAGCGTACTATTGACAATGAAGAGAAGTCCATCTATGCAAACAGACAGACTGAAATCAAGGTAAATATGGATTATATCAGAAAACTGGGACTTGCTGAGGGCGAGGACCTGGGAGATGGTGTAGTGGGTGAAGTGAAGCTTGCAGACGATACACCTGATGCCGGATTAAATCATAGCAATGATAAGGATGAAGCCAAGGCTGCCGGCTCAAAATCGTCTGTTGATGAGGATTATAAGGCAATAAGCAGAAAAGCCGGCAATCCACCTGTTATCAACACAAAGGAAGGGAAGGAGCTCACAGACGGTATCCACAGAATGTGGCAGAGCATCACCGGAAATAAAGGTAAATGAAACACACCTATGTAATATAAAGCAGCAGTTCAAAACAGAACGGCTGCTTTTTGGCTTATATTTAAAGTGGGTAATATTAAGCAGATTTTAAGAAAAACAAAGTAGATAATCTGATAAAATATAGCTGACTAACGGCAGGAGAAGGTTTCTGTTCAAAATTCATAGAAGGAGGATAATATGACAATATTAGTTTGTGATGACGACAAGGAAATAGTTGAGGCAATTGAGATTTACCTGATGCAGGAGGGCTACGACGTGGAGAAGGCTTACGACGGCATACAGGCGGTTGAAATTATGAAGAATAAAAAAATAGACCTCATGATAATAGATGTCATGATGCCAAAGCTCGACGGAATAAGAGCTACTCTGCAGATACGAAAGGAAAGCAGGGTGCCGATAATCATTTTATCGGCAAAGACAGAGGATGCTGACAAGATTTTAGGCCTCAATGTGGGGGCTGATGATTATGTCACAAAGCCTTTTAATCCGCTTGAGCTTGTGGCAAGGGTAAAGTCACAGCTTCGCAGATATACCACTCTGTCAAGCAATGATGCAGCCGGAGACAAGGTTTATGAAGCCGGAGGCCTTTTGGTAAATGATGATTTAAAAAAGGTGACTGTGGATGGTGAGGAGGTGAAGCTCACACCGATTGAATACAATATACTGCTTTTACTCCTTAAAAATAAGGGAAAGGTCTACTCAATAAACGAAATATATGAGAGCATATGGAACGAGGAGGCGATAGGCGCCGACAATACAGTTGCTGTGCACATCAGACATATCAGGGAAAAAATAGAGATAAATCCTAAGGAGCCACGCTATCTGAAGGTGGTCTGGGGAGTAGGCTATAAGATAGAGGACAACAAATGAAGCAGTATACGATAGGAAAAAAAGCAGCGGTCATAGTCTTACATCAGCTATGCATGATACTTATGGTAACAGGAGTGTTTGCCACAGGCTATGCATTCAGGCACGATGCGCATGAAAATATTGATATATATACACTAATATCGCTTGCGGGCCTGGTAGGCAGCTTTGTGAGCCTGGCATATATGGCAAACGTGGCCGGCAGAAAATCAGAGGATGATTACACAATATACTATTTACCGATTGACAAGGTATACTCTGATGTGATGCTGGTGATATTTACACTGCTCATGGTATTTATGGGAAAAGTGATTTCAGGCGTAAAAAACCAGCATTTTGACTATGCATCACTCATTATGACGGCCGGCACATTTACTTTTTTGTTTGATATGGCTTTTATTATTTTATACCAGAGCATTGTAAGGAAGATAAAAGGCAATATACTTTGCACACACAGCCTGATGTACAAGGGATATGAGCTTTTGAAAAGAGTTATTGAGAAAAAGGATATCCACACACAAAAAACCAAAGAGATAATGCGCATACAGGAGGCTCTTGAAGCTATCTCGGAAGGAGCGCTTGACACTACACTCAATGTCAATGAGTTTCATGGGCAGCAGAAAAAGGTGGCGGAGGCTGTCAACCATATACGCCAGGGTCTTATGAGCTCGGTAAATGAGAGCCTTAAAAATGAAAAACTAAAGGCAGACCTAATAACAAACGTATCACATGATATAAAGACACCTCTGACTTCAATAGTCAACTATGTTGACCTGCTTAAGAGGGAAAATCTGGAAAATGAAAATGCCAAATACTATATACATGTGCTGGAGGAAAAGTCACAGCGCTTAAAGCAGCTTACAGAGGATTTGGTAGAGACATCAAAGATTACCTCGGGAAATGTGAAGCTCAATATGCAAAAGCTTGATCTGGTTGAGCTTTTATACCAGACCGGAGGTGAATTCAATGAGCGATTTGAGTCGAGAAATCTGACAATAGTTACAAAAATTCCATCAGAACAGATATTTATCTATGCGGATGGGCGTCAGCTTTACCGCTCTATTGAAAATCTGTATACTAATGCCGCAAAATATGCACTGGAAAATACCAGAGTATATGTAGAACTTGAAAAGGCAGATAAAAAGGCAGTTTTTACAATAAAGAATGTGTCTAAGAACGAGCTTGACATAGTAAGCAACGGAAATGTGGACCTGACAGAGCGTTTTGTGAGGGGAGAGAGGTCGAGAACCACTGAAGGAAGTGGACTTGGACTTTCGATTGCAAAGAATCTGACCCATTTGATGGGAGGAAAATTCGAAATTAAGGTAGATGGTGATTTATTTATTGCCACAATTACCTATAATATTATATAATAGTAAATAAAAGAATTTTGAAATACACATACGGAGGTAGAATAAGTGAAATTATATGAAAATGGTGCTTACCTTTTAAACGGTAAGGAAGTAATAATTGATGGACCGGAGGCTCAGGCAGCTGTCAAAAGCAAGACCGGCATGGACATCGATAAACAGACAGCTAAGCAGGAGACAATTGCTTACGGTATTTTAAAGGAGCACAATACATCCGGCAATATGGACAAGCTTCAGATTAAGTTTGATAAGCTTACATCGCATGATATCACATTTGTAGGTATCATCCAGACAGCACGAGCTTCAGGACTTGAGAAATTCCCTATCCCGTATGTACTTACAAACTGTCACAACAGCCTTTGTGCAGTTGGTGGAACAATCAATGAGGATGACCACATGTTTGGTCTCACATGTGCAAAGAAGTACGGTGGAATCTATGTACCACCTCATCAGGCAGTTATCCATCAGTTTGCACGAGAGATGCTTGCCGGCGGCGGAAAAATGATACTTGGTTCTGATTCACATACGCGCTATGGTGCACTTGGTACTATGGCAGTCGGCGAGGGTGGACCTGAGCTTGTTAAGCAGCTTCTCGAACAGACATATGATATTGATATGCCTGAGGTAGTAGGCATTTACCTGACAGGAGAGCCAATCAAGGGCGTTGGACCACAGGATGTCGCACTTGCAATTATCGGAGAGGTATTCGGAAACGGCTTCGTAAAGAACAAAGTTATGGAGTTTGTAGGACCGGGTGTGTCTAATCTGAGCGTTGACTTCCGTATAGGTGTCGATGTTATGACAACAGAGACTACATGTCTTTCTTCTATCTGGAGAACAGATGACCAGGTTAAGGAATTCTTTGAGATTCACGGTAGGGCTGAGGATCACAAGGAGCTTAATCCGGGTGAGGTGGCTTACTACGACAGATTTATTGAGATTGATTTAAGCCAGATCCGCCCAATGATAGCTATGCCATTCCACCCAAGCAATACCTATACTATCGATGAGCTCAATGCAAACCTCATGGATATTCTCGATGACTGTGAGAAGAGAGCTGAGGTAAGCTTTGACGGCAAGGTGAAGCTTGATTTAAAGAGTAAGGTAAGAGACGGAAAACTGTATGTAGACCAGGGAATCATCGCAGGCTGTGCAGGCGGTGGATTTGAGAATATCTGCGATGCGGCTGACATATTAAACGGACATTCAATCGGAGCAGACGAGTTTACACTGAGTGTTTACCCGGCATCTACTCCAATATACATGGAGCTTGTGAAAAACGGAGCTGTAGCAAAGCTTCTTGAGACAGGTGCAATCGTAAAGACTGCTTTCTGCGGACCTTGCTTTGGTGCAGGAGATACACCTGCCAACAACGCATTCTCTATCCGTCATTCAACAAGAAACTTCCCTAACAGAGAGGGTTCTAAGGTACAGAACGGACAGATCAGCTCAGTGGCACTCATGGATGCACGTTCAATCGCTGCAACAGCAGCAAACAAGGGCTTCCTTACATCAGCAGCGGATATTGATGTCAACTTTACAAAGCCAAAATATTTCTTTGACAAGACTATATATGAGAACCGTGTATTTGACAGCCATGGAGTGGCAGATCCTTCAGTTGAAATCCAGTTCGGACCAAACATTAAGGACTGGCCGGCAATGAGCGCGCTTCCTGAGAATATGCTCCTTAAGGTGGTTTCAGAGATTCATGATCCTGTTACTACAACAGATGAGCTCATTCCTTCAGGAGAGACATCTTCATATCGTTCAAACCCTCTTGGACTTGCAGAGTTCGCACTTTCAAGAAAGGATCCTGAGTATGTAGGCAGAGCAAAGGAAATCCAGAAGGCCCAGAAGGCTATAGAGAGTGGTGAGTGCGCAGGAAAGGCTGTTCCTGAGGTTGCTGAAATCATGGGAGTAGTAAAGAAAAAATTCCCTGAGGCAAGCCATGAGAATATGGGCTTCGGAAGCACAATTTTTGCTGTTAAGCCGGGTGACGGCTCAGCAAGAGAGCAGGCTGCCAGCTGCCAGAAGGTACTCGGAGGCTGGGCAAATATCGCAAACGAGTATGCCACAAAGAGATACCGTTCAAACCTTATCAACTGGGGAATGCTTCCATTCATCATCGATGAGGGAGAGCTTCCGTTCCACAACCTCGACTATATCTTCCTTCCGGGAATCAAGAAGGAAATCGAGGATGCAAAGACGGAGTTTGAGGCATATGTTGTCAAGGATGGTGAATTAAAGCCATTTACACTGAAGATGGGTGAGCTCACAGATGATGAAAGAGAGATAATATTAAAGGGATGTCTCATCAACTATAATCGTAAATAAGGAGAGTTTAATCCGATGGAAGAAACCGGAAAAGCTGGTAAAAAATCAAACATTGAGATAAATGCAGATAAGGGTGCGAAGCAGAATTCGCACCCAGGGCGTGAGGAATGGCCACATCTGATCAGAATAGGTGTCATGGTATTTGTCACGTTTGCAGTCAGTATACTGTTTTTCTTTGCACTGTACAGATTTGAGGGCTTTGCAGGCATATGGAGCAAGCTGCTTGCGGCAGCAATGCCTATTATAATGGGACTTGTGCTTGCATACCTGATGAATCCTGTCATGCTGTGGCTGGAAAGATGCTTTAAAAAGCTTCTTTCCAAAAAGATGAAAAGCGAAAGCAAGCTGCGAAAGGTTTCAAGAGCTCTTGCAATCACAGGCTCGGTTATTATTCTGGTAGCGATTATTTCGCTCCTCATTGCGGCTATTGTGCCTTCTGTCATAGCAAGTATATCAGGACTTATGAAGACACTGCCAAATGATGTTGCGGCATTCATCAACATGATAAAGAACGGCAATTTCGGGGACAGCAAAATTGCTGAGCTCGCGAGCACAGGTTTACAGAATGCAACCGACTACATTGAGGATTATGCCACAGAAAAGCTGATTCCTGAGGCACAGAAGTATGTTGCACAGATTACAACCGGTGTGATTTCGGTAGTCAGAGGCTTATTTAATTTTATTATCGGAATAATCGTGATGGTCTATGTGATGAGTATTCAGGAGACTCTTGCAGGACAGAGCAAAAAGATAATATATGCTATCTGCAAGCCAAAGACAGGCAATATCATCATTGAGACGATCAGAAAGACAAATGAGATTTTTGGAGGCTTCATAAGCGGTAAGATTATAGATTCACTGATTATAGGTGTGATTGCATATTTCGGATGTCTGATTTTAAGGATTCCATCATCGGTGCTCGTTGCAGTGATTATCGGCGTCACAAATGTGATTCCGGTATTCGGACCGTTTATCGGTGCAATTCCATCGTTACTCATAGTAGTAATTCAGAGTCCGTGGCATGCGCTTTATCTTCTGATATTTATTGTCGTGCTGCAGCAGGTGGATGGCAATATAATAGGACCTAAGATACTTGGCTCATCTACCGGTCTTTCGACCTTCTGGGTTATGTTTGCCATACTAATCGGCGGAGGAATGTTTGGTTTTCTTGGAATGTTACTTGGTGTTCCAACCTTTGCTGTGATATACTATATTGTGAAAAGAGTTGTTAATTATGCTCTCAGGAAAAAGAAGCTTCCTGAGGACACAAGTGATTATACAAAGACAACAGGCGTAGATACCAAAAATAATAAGCTTAAATACGAGTAGGTGAAATAAGTGGATAAATACGAATACAATCTCAAGCTGGATCAGATAAAAGCCCTAAGCGCCGAGGAGGGCTATATGAGCGCAGCAGAGATTGCGGATAGCATAAATTGGAACAAAATTAAAAATGTAAATACACTCGTTAAAATCGGCGAAATCTACGAGAAGGCCGAAAGATACCAGGATGCAAGGGACATACTTTTAATGGCCTATGACCGTTCACCAATCGGCAGGATGATTATATACAGACTGGCTGAGGTCGCCATCAAGATGGGTGATTATGATGCTGCTACAGAGTATTATGATGAGTTTGTTGAGATAGCTCCTCATGATGATATGAAGTATGTATTAAGATATGCCATCAAAAAAGGGCAGGGAGCTTCATTTGATGAGCTTATCACTATTCTTGAAGAGTACAAGGATGAAGAATACACTGAGGAGTGGGCATATGAGCTTGCATATCTATACCACAAGGCCGGAAAAGCCGATAAGTGTATAGATGCCTGCGATGAGCTCATTCTGTGGTTTGGAGACGGACCATATGTGGAGCGTGCGCTGGAGCTTAAGATGCTTTATCAGCCACTTACCAAGGCTCAGGAGGAAAAGTACAGACGATTCAAGGCAGAGAAGGAAAAGCCGGCTAAGATAAAGGATGAGGATGAGGTCACTGAGATAGGTGCCATGGAGATGGTAAAGGGCGGAGAGATAGTGCATGATGATGTAACTATTCCGCAGATTACTGTAAATCAGGAGAAGTTCAATACTGTAAATTTACAGCAGGAGATTGCCAAGGGTATGCAGCAGATCATGGAGGCCAAGGGCAAGAATGAAGTTGCTGATACGATGGATACCATCAAAAAGATAGTTGAGGATATTCCTTATCTCAAGCTCGAAAAGGAGCAGGAAGAGTATGTACAGCAGCCGGAAGAGACAGAGCATATCGCTACAGATGAAGAGATAGATGGTTCACTTAAGTTGAATTTCAAGGAGCTTTTGGGTGAAGACGCTGACGGACAGATGTCTATGGTCATGAGTGAAAAGACTCAGCTTGAGCATCAGATTACAGGACAGATGTCTATACAGGATGTGCTTGAAGAATGGGAAAAGACCAGACATGCGGCTGAAATTGCACTTAAAGAGGCTGAGCATCAGAAGCTTGAGTCAGCTAAGGCAAGAGCACTTCAGGAGGCAGGAGACATCATGGAGAGACTAAATGATGTCATTCCAAAGCTGGATGCAGGTGTCACTCCGAAGGAACTTCTTGAGGAGGAGTATTTGAAGGTGCCGGTTGATATTATAGAGCAGAAAGCTGCCGTGAAGGAGCCTGAAGAAGATCAGAAACCGGATATGCAGGAGCTTTATGCAGATGAGACTGTAGATGAAGTACAGGAGCCGCAGGAAGCACCGGAAGATACTATAGACGAAGCACAGGAGCCGCAGGAAGCACCGGAAGAGGCTATAGAAGAAGCTATAGAAGAAGTGCAGGAGTCACGGGAAGTACCTGAAGAGGCTGCAGATGAAGCCAGGGAACCGGTTGGAGAGCCGGAGGATATAATTATGGCAGAGGAGTCTGAGAAAGACGAGATACTCATGCAGCCGACTACCATGATGCCTGAAATAACAGATGATATGTTAAATGTCGATGATGATACATCAGATGATGAGACTTCACAGGAGAAAGAAAACGTTTCTGAGAAGAGAGATTTTGATCATGTGACATCATTTATCGAGCAGGAAATAGCCAAGATGACAGCAAAAAATCCGGGACTGGAGAAGAAGCTGGATATGGCTAAGACAAGAAAAATGCCGGATATTTCATTGCCGGAGGATTTAGACAGCGAAGAAGATGACTCGAAATTGAAAGAAACAAAACATATAAAAGAGCTTACAAGCGAACAGAAAGCTATATTTTCATATTTCATACCGGTAAAGGGTATGGAGGATCAGATCTGCAAGGCATATAATGCAGTGCTTGATCATTTCAACAGGAAAGAAAACGCATCCACAGGCAACCTCATTATACAGGGAGAGCAGGGTTGCGGAAAGACAATGCTTGCTACAAGCTTTATAAAGGTATTACAAAAAGATGGTGAACAGCTTACAGGAAAGATGGGCAAGATTGATGCTGCCGCACTCAATAAAAAGGATGTGCAGCAGGTAGTCAGAAAGATAACAGGAGGCTGTCTCATCATAGAAAGAGCCGGTGATATCGACCGCAGCATAGCTGCCCAGCTATCATTTTTGATGGAGCATGATATTACAGGAACACTCTATATACTTGAGGATACATCAAAGGGTATAAAGAAGGCTCTCTCAATGGATGAGGGCTTTGCATCCAAGTTCACGGAAAAGATATCGGTTCCTATTTTTACAAATGATGAACTCGTATTGTTTGCCAAATCGTACTCTGCAGAGCTTGGGTACAAGATAGATGAGATGGCTATTCTGGCATTGCATAACAGAATCAGCAATATTGAGAGGATAGACCAGGCTACCACTCTGACAGAGGTCAAGGATATAATTGACGAGGCCATAGACAGGGAGGCTCACAGCGGACTTAAGAAGGCTATAAGTATTCTGACAGCCAGGCGATATACAGATGATGACCGAATTGTACTCAAAGAGGATCATTTCAGGGAAAAATAAATACTTATGGGGGGTATATATATGTGTAATTTTACAGCAATGGATTGTTACCTGTTTGGTCAGGCAACACACTATGATATCTACAAGAAGATGGGTGCTCACTTAGCTGAGCGTAAAGGAAAAAAAGGAGTGTGCTTTGACGTCTGGGCGCCACATGCGAGGGAAGTATACGTGTTTGGTGAGTTTAACGACTGGAATGAGACCAGTCATGAGATGAAGCGTGTAGAGCCGGAAACCATGGGAGTGTATGAGCTTTTTGTACCGGGAGCGCAAAAGGGTCAGATGTATAAGTTTATTATAGTCACTGAACAGGGTGATAAGCTGTACAAGGCGGATCCATACGCAAACTACGCAGAGCTTCGTCCGGGAACAGCGTCAATCATCACAGATATCGAGCACTTCACATGGACTGACAAAGAGTGGATGGATAAGAGAGCAGCAAAGTCAGATGCTGATGTATATTCTTCACCTATGGCTATATATGAGTGTCATCCGGGCTCATGGATGAGACATCCGGGCAGGGATGATGAGGGCTTTTATACATACAGGGAGCTTGCAAAATCACTCATATCCTATGTGAAAACTATGGGATATACACATATTGAGCTTATGGGTATTTCAGAGTATCCGTTTGATGGCTCATGGGGATATCAGGTGACAGGCTACTATGCACCTACATCGAGGTATGGAGAGCCTGAGGATTTTGCATACTTTGTTGATCAGTGCCATAAAAATAATATCGGAGTAATCCTCGACTGGGTACCTGCACATTTCCCAAAGGATGCGCATGGACTTGCCAATTTCGATGGAACAGCCACATATGAGTATGCAGACCCAAGAAAGGGAGAGCATCCCGACTGGGGCACAAAGATATTTGACTACGGTAAGAATGAAGTAAAGAACTTCCTTATCGGAAGTGCACTTATGTGGATAGAAAATTACCACGTAGACGGACTCCGTGTGGATGCAGTTGCGTCAATGCTTTATCTTGACTATGGAAAGAACGACGGACAGTGGGTGCCAAATAAGTTTGGAGGAAATAAGAACCTCGAGGCAGTAGAGTTTTTCAAGCATATCAATACACTCATACTTGGAAGAAATCACGGAACTGTAATGATAGCCGAAGAGTCTACCGCATGGCCAAAGGTAACAGGCAAGGTAGAGGAAGACGGACTGAACTTCAGCTACAAATGGAACATGGGATGGATGCATGACTTCCTTGATTATATGAAGCTGGATCCATATTTCCGTAAAAATAACCACAACAAGATGACATTTGCGATGAGCTATAATGAGAGTGAGAAATATATTCTGGTACTGTCACATGATGAGGTGGTACATCTGAAGTGTTCTATGCTCAACAAAATGCCGGGCTTAGAAGGGGATAAATTCAAGAACCTCATGGCAGGATATGCATTTATGATGGGACACTGTGGAAAGAAGCTTCTTTTCATGGGACAGGAGTTTGCACAGAAGCAGGAGTGGAGTGAGGAAAGAGAACTCGACTGGTATCTGCTTGAGAATCCGGAGCATAAAAAGATCCAGAACTGGGTAAAGGAGCTGCTTCACCTCTATAGGAGAAACCGCTGTCTGTATGAGCTGGATTCAAGCTGGGAAGGCTTTGAATGGATAAATGCAAACGATGCAGACAGAAGCATCTTCAGCTTTATCAGAAAGAGTAAGGATGGCAAGAATAATATGCTCTTTGTCATCAATTTCACACCGGTAGAGAGACCTGATTACAGAGTCGGAGTGCCAAAGCACAAGACATATCAGCTCGTTTTAGATAGTGAGGATCCTAAGTTTACCGGCAAAACGGTACAAGCGCCTGTAAAGAAGGCTGCAAAGGGCAGAGGCAAGGCAGCAAAACAGTCATATAAGAAGCTGGACTATAAGGCAGTCAAATCAGAGTGTGACGGCAGACCATTTTCATTTGCTTATCCACTTGCGCCTTACGGAGTTGCTGTATTTAAATACTAATATACCGGTAAACAGCAGGGTAAAGGACCGCGCCAATTTAAGGCGCGGTCTTTATTTTTGCGTATTATATGTCGATATATAAAAAAAGATAACTATTCAGAACCACAAAAGTACGAAGTAAGAATATCCATAAATAAAGGCTGCAGAGATGGTATATATGCAGGGCACGGAGCAGGAAATATGCAGATAGAGAATTTGATTAATAAAAGCACAGATACGAAAAATACGGACACAAAAACCATAAATGACATGACAGCGGGTATGCGTGTGTCAGACTACATAAAGACAGACAGCAGTGACAATATGTCAAAAAAGGCGGCTGTTGTCGGTTCGTCAAATTCTGTTGATATGTCGGATACGATATATGCAAGACCACAGGCTAAAAACGAAGCCGGGAACAACGATGGAACAGATATGGCAGAAAATCTGCTAAATGACATGAATCAGACCTCAGAAAACAGGCGAAATGATATGATTGTCACTGCAAGCACCACAACGAGTGATGATTACAAAGCTGCAAAGGATGACGGATATGATGTCATTGTCACTGAGACCGACAAGATAAAAGCAGTGCTGGCAAAGGCTGGTGTAGATATATCCATATATGGAGATGATCTGAGCATGGAGCAGCTCACAGACATCACGGGAAGCCAGACTGAAGCGGCCATGCTTGTCAATCAGATGAAAGCATATGATATTCCTGCTACAGATGACAATATAAAGGCAGGTACAGATGCCATAGACCGGGCAAAGAGCCTTACAAATATATCCAATGAGACAAAGGCATATCTGGTCAGAAATAACATGAATCCGACGGTTTCCAATGTATACAAGGCTACGTACAGCAGCAGTCAGGTACAAGATTACAGGCAGAAAACCAAAATGACGGAGATATCAGATGAGCTGTTTGATGAGCTTAAGCCACAGCTTAAACAGATATTAGAGGAAGCTCATATAGACAGTAGTGATGAGAATCTGAATCAGTGCAGATGGCTGATAGATGAAGATATAGCCGTTACACCTGACAATGTGCTGCTTGCGAATCAGGTAGACTGCATCAACGCAGCAGAAGAAAATGTGAGCAGTGATTTTTATGCAAGGGCAGTGACAGAAGCACTGGCAATGGGAAAAAAGGCTACAGATGCCACTATGTCACAAGATGGTCTGACATTTGACATGGCAAAGAAAGCCTGTGATGTATTAGGTGAGGCGACCGCAGATGACATTGTCACATTAGAGTCAGATAACATACCTGTCACGATAGAGAATCTGTCAAAGCTTATAGCTGCAAGGGGCAAGGATAGTGCAGCATCGCAAGCCTCAGCAAATAAAGCTGCGGATAATCAGATTACAGACAGCCGGGAAGCAAGGCTTGTGACAGCTCAAAGAAAGCTTGAGGAAGCGAGACTTTCCATGACAGCAGAAGCCAACCTTTCACTCATAAAAAAAGGAGTTTCAATAGACACAGAGCCTATTGAACGTGTAGTGGAGCTGCTTAAGCAGCAGGAAAATAAATACTACGGAGCGCTGTTTGGTGAGAGTAGTGTAGAGGCATCTGATGATAGGGTACGTATGTACAATAATGTCTGTGATATTTTCAATCAGATGAAGCAGCAGCCGGCTTATGTACTGACCCTGGAATCCGCTGATGACCCTGTGTATGAGCTGTATACAGCAGGCAAAGCAATGAAGCAGTCATTAGAAGCAGCAGCCTCAGGATATGAGACTCTTATGACATCACCGCGGGCAGATATGGGAGACAGTATATCAAAAGCATTTCAGAATGTGGATGATATACTTAAAGAGCTTCAGATAGATACATCTGAAAGCAATCGCAGGGTTGTGCGGATACTTGCGTACAACAGTACCGACATCACAGAGGACAATATAAAGCAGATAAAGTCTGTAGATGAGCAGGTGCAGAGAGCATTCAGCGATATGACACCGGCGGTGACGATTGAGATGATAAAAAGAGGCATATCACCGCTTGATATGAGCATGAGTGACATAAGTGAAACTGCCAGACGGATAAAATCAGAAAATCCTGACGAAAGGGATGAGAAATTCAGCGAGTTTCTCTGGAAGCTTGAAAAGAAAAATGAAATCTCAGAGGAGGAAAGAGACTCATATATAGGCATATACAGGCTTATTTCACAGGTGGAGCAGTCAGATGGTGCTGTGATAGGCTCACTTGTTAATCAGGGAGCAGATATTACAATGAAAAATCTGCTTACAGCGGTCCGGGTACGAGGAAAGAGTGCCATGGACTATAAGGTGGACGATACCTTTGCCGGAGTGGACAGTGTAAGCAGGGGCATTAAAATTGACTCACAGATAGAAAGCGCATATCATACAAACTGCCTAAGGGATGTGCTTGATACACTTTCACCTGAGAAAATGGAGTTTGTGCAGTATGACAGCTGGCTTGATATGACTCCGGAGCAGTTAAGGCAGGCTGTATATGAGGCAGACGAGGATAACGCACTGTCAGAGCAATATGCCACAGAACAGCTAAGACAGTTCAATCAGGCAGTTTCGGTGCCTGAGAACGTATATGCTTTTCTAGAGAAATATGATGTAAAAACAACCGCGGTAAACCTCATGGCTGCGTCACGGCTAATGAAAAATCCGTCAGAGGCAGTAAGAAATCTCTGGGAGCGTGGAGACAGTGCTACGGCAAGGGCTCTTTTGGATGAGACTCTCAGACGGTTTTCTGAGTCGGTCAAAAATCCAAAGGAGCTTGCGCAGGCGCAGGAAACGCTGGCTGATACAGCAGAGCATGTTATGGATTCGATGATTATAGAGGATAGGCACACCAGTTCAATAGACCTCAGACAGATGAAGCTATTATGCAGTCAGCTAAGGATAGCTTCAAATATGTCGAGACAGGAAAACTATATTGTACCAATAGAGACTGCTGACGGGGTCACAGGTATGAAGCTTAGCATAGTAAGAGGTGAAGATAAAAAGGGACTGGTTGATATATTCCTTGAGGATAAAAAATGCGGCAGGGTAGCTGCATATTTTGAGGCAAAGGAAAACTCAGTATCTGCTATGATAGTCACAGACGATGAGCAGACTAAAAAGCTGTTTGAAGACAATATCACTATGTTCGAGGCAGGAATAAGTGATGGTGAACAGCGTGTGCGCATAGATGTGGCACTGGAGCATGATATATCTGCAAAAGAGTCTAAGATGTCAGATATGAAATCGAATACTGAGTCAGATAATGAGACTAAAAAGCAGCTTGATGGCAGTGAAAGTGTCCAGACAACCAGACTATATCACATCGCAGAGCAGTTTATTGTAAATGTCCAGAGGGTGATTGCGCAAGATAGTCTGTAACACCGATATATATTGCATGTGCCAGGTCATCCTGATAGTTTTTGTCAGTAAGAAGAAGTGTCTCAGCAGGATTACTCAAGAATCCACATTCTACGATTACGGTCGGGGATGTGGATTTTTTAAGTATAAAGTATTCTTTATTGGGCTTAATGCTTCGTGGCTTTGCGACACAAAGAGAAGTGTTTAAAGCTCCAAGGACAGAGGATGCGAGCTCTTTTCCTGCATCAGAGGCTTCATAATAGAATACCTGTGGACCGCAGCTTGAATTGTCCTCAAAGCTGTTTTGATGGATACTGATGCTGACTGCCACATTGCTTTTAGACATCAGGGCAGTTCTCTTTGTGAGATCATCTGTCTTTGGATGCTTGGAATTATCCGGGGCGAGGTCGCAGTCGGTGGTTCTGGTCATGACAACAGTAAAGCCTCTGTTTTCAAACAGCTGTTTAAGAGCCATTGCAATACTGAGGTTGACATCCTTTTCCATGACGCCGGAGGTGGAAATCTTACCGGGATCACTTCCACCATG
>OKSV01000600.1_pt1 | contig 20879 bp, 13 predicted proteins | sample 1601261 | NCBI WGS metagenome assembly OKSV01 (sample SAMEA3879560, study PRJEB24766) | human gut metagenome | biome: human-associated habitat; feature: feces | place: USA | collected 1985/1987
GACCGTAATGATTATATCATTTGCGATGACCGCGACCACGCTTCTATTGTAGACGGACGTCGTCTTTCTTTTTCTACTCAGTTAAAGTACAAGCACAATGATATGGAAGCTCTTGAAAAAGAACTTCAGAAGTGCAAGCCCGAATCGGTGAAACTGATTGTGGTTGACGGTGTATTCTCTATGGAAGGAGACTTGGCAAACTTGCCCGAAATTGTCCGTCTGAAAGAAAAGTATAATGCCAGCATCATGGTAGACGAAGCTCACGGCCTGGGAGTATTCGGTCATCAGGGACGCGGTGTATGTGACCACTTCGGCCTGACTGATCAGGTAGATGTTATTATGGGTACTTTCTCTAAGTCACTTGCCTCTATCGGTGGTTTTGTGGCAGCAGACAAAGACACGATAAATTGGTTGCGTCATAATTCACGTTCTTATATTTTCTCTGCAAGTAACACTCCGGCTGCAACGGCTGCCGCACGCGAAGCACTTCACATCTTGAAGACAGAGCCCGAACGTAAGGCAAACTTGTGGACGATTACCAATTATGCATTAGACAGTTTCCGTCAGGCCGGTTTTGAAATCGGTGATACCGAGAGTCCTATCATTCCGCTTTATGTGCGTGATACTGACAAGACATTCGAGGTGACCAAATTGGCTTTTGATGAAGGAATCTTTATCAATCCGGTTATTCCTCCTGCATGTGCACCCCAAGATACATTGGTTCGTGTTGCTTTGATGGCTACCCATACCAAAGAGCAGGTTGACTATGCAGTAGATAAGCTGACTCAATGCTTTAAGAAATTAGGCATATTGAAATAAAAGAATTTGTTTTAATGGTGCGGCTTGACAATATTTTGTTGAGCCGCATCTGTTTTTCAGCAGACGTCTGATTCGGTATCTGGTCAGCCGGGATATGCATACGTATGCGTGAGCCGATACGTACGTACGCATCGGCCTTCACGTATATACGTATAAGTCTGCACGTACGTACGCATAAGCCTATACGTATATATGTCATTGTGTCAGGTTGACTCATCTGAGAATATTTACGCTCGCGGGCTTTTGTGCATGAGTTGCTTTTCGTATCTTTGTGTCTGTTTCCAGATAGACAGTGACAGAATGAATCAGTTAAAAGGAATTATATATGCAGCAGTGTCGTCGGCAACTTTCGGGCTGGCGCCTTTTTTTTCTATCAGTTTATTGGCTGTCGGTTTTTCTTCTTTTGAAGTGCTGACTTATCGTTGGGGAGTAGCCACGGTGGTATTGCTACTGTTCGGATTCCTTGCAGGATGTAATTTCCGGTTGGGGGCTAAGGAGTTTATGACCGTTTTCGGACTAAGTTTGTTCAGGGCGGTTACCTCATTCAGTCTGGTAATTGCTTATCAGAATATAGCAAGCGGAGTGGCATCCATTATTCATTTCATGTATCCTTTGGCAGTGGCTGTTGTTATGATTGTTTTTTGCAGAGAAAAGAAATCTGTCGTTACATTTACTGCCATACTGCTTTCATTGATAGGAGCTTCATTACTGTCGTCGGGTAATATTGAATTTAGTGGAGGAGATACCGGGGTAGGGTTGGTAGCTGCTTGTATTTCTGTGTTTTCGTATGCAGGCTATATTATAGGAGTGAGGAAAAGCTGTGCTGTACATATTGATTCCACGGCTTTGACTTGCTATGTGATGGGATTGGGTGCTTTGTTTTTCTTCTTGGGAGGTATGTGTTGGGAGGGAGGCATCCGTCTGGAAACCAATGGCATCACTTGGCTGTATATTCTTGGATTGGCACTTCCTGCGACGGCCATATCAAACATTACTCTGGTAAAGGCCATTAAGTTGGCAGGACCTACGCTGACTTCTCTCTTCGGTGCACTGGAACCGTTGACGGCAGTACTGATAGGTGTATTTGTATTCAAAGAGCTATTTACCGTATATAGTGCAATGGGCATTGCATTGATTGTAGTTTCCGTCTCTCTTGTTGTTTTTCAGGAGAAGCGAAAGAGAGTCTGATGCAACGCCCATGGGTGTGGTTATTCGGTTTTGAGACTTTCGGTCGGATTGCTGCGGGCAGCGCGATAGCTATGTATAGTCACTGTAATGCCTGTGACGACAAGGACCAGAGCAAGCGGTAAGACGAAATTCCACCAAGTGGCGGAAGCCCGGTAAGCAAACTGTGCCAGCCAATGTTCCATGAGCCACCACACAAGGGGTATGGCAATGGTGTATGCTATCAGGATTTGCCATAGAAAAGAGCGGTTCAATGCCCATACTATTTGCCGGTTTAAGGCACCATGCACTTTGCGGATGGCTATTTCACGGGTGCGGTGGCGGACAGCATACCATGAAATGCCGAACAGTCCGAAACAGGTAAGTACCATTGCTATGAGTGAGTAGCTTATCAAGATTTTGGACAGAGTCGTAATTATCTTGTTCCGTTGCATAAACTGTTGGTGCATGTCTGTGTACTGAAACTCTCTTCCGTCATACATTTTTTCCCATAACTCCTTGATTTGTGCCAACGTTTCACGACGTGTTTCGGGGTGTAGTCTGGCTTGTATAAACATACCTGCTCCGGTCAGGCTGCTTTCGGGTGCAAAAGAGATTTTTTGTCCTGCGATTTCTTCTTCCAGTGAATTGAAAGGGAAGTTTTCTATGATACCTGCCAATATGCTCAGGCTATCGGAAAATGTATCAAATTCACGGAGGTTATGTCCTATTTTGGAAGCATCAATGTTCAATATGCGGGCATAGCTCTCGTTGATAAATACCGGATGAGAGTATTCCTGATATGCTTTAGCCGGTGATACACCCGCCAGCTGGCGTATGTGCATGGTTGAGAGGAATGCAGTGTCTGTTGGAATTTGTATTGTATAATAATGTTTCACGCTGCCGTCCGGTTGCTGCATGGGAAGCTCGTGCATCCACGCATTCAGTACAGAGCTCATGGATAAGGATATTGATTCTATTCCGTTGATGTTTTTCAGTTCTTTATAGAAGGGACTTTTCCCATTTAGCTCGATGGTATTTTCATAGCGGCAGGCACGGGATTTCAACAAACTCATTTGAGCTTGTGCCATTGCTGTGGCATAAACTAATCCTATAGAAAAAATGAATTGCAGGGTGACTAGTATCCATATCTGTTGCTGCTTTCTTCTTCCGGTGTAATTGTGGCTGTATTCGCTCAGGGTTTGGCGAGAAAGTTTCCGGCTGATATATAAGCCGGGTATCACTGCCATGGCAGAAACAAATGCTAAAAGCAATGGCAAGACTTGCCAGCTGAAAAAGAAAGAAAGGGATAGATGCGCCGACAGTAATTCATTGAACCACGGTAGTAAGTCATTGATAAGCAGCAAGGAAAAGAGAAATGACAATAGTACGGTGAGCGTCGCATCGTAGAATAATTGTCTGCGGATTTCCTTCAGTTGAGCTCCCATCAGTTTTTCGATATGTATCATTTTTATCTGTTGCAGGGTACGTGACAGGCTCAGGTTGGTATAGTTGAAACAGGCAATGGCAAGTACCAACAGGGCCGAAATCAGGCCGATGTAGAGTAAAGGTACATCGCTTTGCTGGAAATAGGGAAGCTCTTGTTGCTTGCTGTTCTTGTTGGTATTAAAATACAGGTTTTTGAGAGCATCTACATAATATTGTGTACTTCCGGGAGTGAGAGTCGGCATTTTATCCTTTCTTATTTTCTCTTGTAAGAGCGATGCGGAAGCACCGGGGTGTAACTTTAGAAGAGTTGGGCCTCCCCAAAATTCTCCTGTTATGCCGGTTAACAAGTCGAAATGCAGGAATGATTGTGGGCGTTCTTTCAGAATAGCACCTACTTCATATTTTTGTGTCTTACCATCTGCGTCAATAATCTCAATCATTTCTCCTATTCCGCTATGACCGTGAAATAGTTTACGGGCAAAGGTTTCGCTGATGGCGATTTTGTCCGGTGTTGTCAAGACTGTGCTTAGATTACCTTCCAGGGTGGTGTAGTGAAAGAACTTATTTAATGTGGAATCTGCACAGATAAATACCGGGTGCTCATATTTTATTCCGTTGTATTTACAGATGTCCGCGTACATCCCATTCAGGCGTAGCATGTCTGTGATTTCAGCATATTTTCCCTTTATTTGTTCGGCGGTGTTCGCATTGACGTAGGATACTTTTACACCTTCTTCCATCGGAGAGTCTTGTCGCAGTGCGAAGATGAGATGGCGGTCGGGCGTCTGCTGTTCGATGTTATACTCGTGAATAAAGAAAGTGACAAGCAGGTTGGTACATCCAAGTCCCACTGTCAGACTGATGAGGGAGATGAGAATAAACAGTTTATTTCTCCACCAACCGCGGAAGATGATTTTAAAGATGGCAATGGTGTTCATTTCTTTGTATCTTTTAGGTTCAGAACATTTAAGATTAAATCATTGGAGGCTTTCCCTTCTGACAGTGCTTCTTTTCATACACTTTCTTTTGGATACAGAATTGCACGGATACACGGATTCCTTTTTTTTGTTCCGTGAACTCCGTGCCATTCGTTCCTGAAAAATGCGGTCTAGATTTTTACCTCGTTTACTACCTGCCCGTCAAACAGGTTGATGGTTCTTCCCGCATAGCCCGAATCATGTTGGGAGTGTGTAACCATTACGATGGTTGTTCCTTCCTTGTTCAGTTCAGTCAACAGTTCCATCACTTCCTTGCCATTCTTTGAATCCAAGTTTCCGGTAGGCTCATCGGCAAGGATTAGTTTGGGATTGGCTACTACGGCACGGGCAATGGCTACACGTTGTTGCTGACCGCCGGAAAGTTGTTGCGGAAAGTGCTTTACACGATGGGCGATTGCCATTCGGTTCATGGCTTCTTCCACCCGTTTCTTACGTTCGGAAGCCGGAATGCCCATGTAAAGCAGGGGCAGCTCGATATTTTCGTAAACGTTTAATTCGTCTATCAGGTTGAAACTCTGAAAAACGAAACCGATGACACCTTTACGAAGGTTGGTACGCTGCGCTTCGGTAAATTTAGACACATCTGTGCCGTTCAGGTAGTATTCGCCTCCCGACGGATTGTCCAATAATCCGAGAATATTCAATAAGGTAGACTTGCCACAACCCGAAGGACCCATAATGGCGACGAACTCGCCTTCTTTAATTTCCAGACTGACATTATTCAATGCCCATGTCTCAACTTCTTCTGTTTTGAAGATTTTCTGTAAGTTTACTGTCTTAATCATCATTGTTCTATTTTAAATGTTATTATATCATTCGTTTTTGATAATTTCTGCCGGATTGATGCGGGCTATCCTGTAAATGCGCCAACTGATGGTCAGCAGGATGACCATGGCGGCAACAAGCATTGGAATACTCCATAGCATCGGATGCCTGTAGTCGAACTTTATCATGCTGTCTGCCATAATCATCAGAAAGAGGCATATCGGTACGGCCAATATCATTGCCACCAGATAAAGCATTACATAGCTTTTGCCAAAGAGCCAATAAATATCGCTGATGTGGGCTCCATTGACTTTTCGGATGGCTACTTCTTTTTGTCGGCGTTCCGTATCTATCTGTATGGAATGGTAGATTCCCAAAATGGTAATTAGCAGTGATATGATGGCACAGACGATGAACAGATTTCGCAAGACATTCAAACCTTCTACCTGATTGTCATAAAGCGTTGTTGCTTCATATGTGGCATTTGCCGGATAATAAGGATTTATTTTCTCTTTTATTTCCTGCAGGGCTTGCTTGCGGTTCGCACCCTCTTTCAACTGTAAGATGATGTTGTACGGTTCATATCCTTTTTCAAAAGGAAGCACTGTCAAATAAGAAGTCCCGTATTGGGGTTGAGGGAATACATGGCACTGTCCCTTGATGGGGTATTCCAATTCTTCTCTGAACCGGATGGTTTGGAAACTGCTGTCACTTCTTATCTCAGTATCGATGGTAGGTGTGATATAAGCAAATTTTTCTCCCGGTTTGTGGTGCTTCTCTATTTTCATCTGGTTCAGATATTCTTCAGTCACTTGATGGACGATGACGTATTTCTTTCCTATATTCATCGTATTAAAACAGAATAAAGATAATGATTCGCACCAACTTTTAGCACGAAAGTAGTCACAAACTTCTGTTAGCTCCTTATTTAATTTGTTGTCATACGAATAGGTGGGAATGATAATGAGGTTTTCCTTTTCGTCATCTGTTAATAGAGGAGTGGTGCTGCTGGAATAGCTTTGCATTTGCATATATATTCCTGCAATTCCGAAAAGGAAAAGAAAGGAAAAGAAGAATTGTGACCCCAGCGAGATATTGCGCAGCAGATGCTTCCCTCTGCCGGCTCGTCCGCTTAGCCCCTTGCGGTGTATATGGCGGATGATTCTGGTGACAGACACATAGCACAGAAGGAATGAGGCTCCCAGGATGAGAACCGTATATTTTAGTTCGCTTGCTAACAGAAAAGGAATGTCGATTTCCAATTCCCGCCGGATGTCATAGCTCAGGCTGTTGATGAAAGCCGGTAACAGGCTTTCGGACAAGGCAAGTGTAAGAATGCAACTGAAAGTCAGAATGATGAATTGCTCAATGAATAACAATCCGAAGATGTTGTTGCTCTTTCCTCCCAGGCATTGTCTGAGGGTTATTTCGCGTGTGCGGTTGACAAAAGAACTGATGCTGAATGAAAAATAATTAGTCAGTGCAACAATCAGGATAATCAATCCGATGATGCTGATATACAATTCCATACCCGCTCTGTGGGGGAGTTGGCTCATCAGATAGCATTGAGGTTCTGCTCGGTAGCCCTCCCAGTCAAGCAATGCCAACCGCTTGTTCACAGTCTCTATATCCGAAGGATTTCTGAGTAACAGTATTTTATCACCGTATGATTCAGGGGACGGGACAAATAAATCATACGAGGTGATGTAGTTATTCATGCCGGCCGGATAAGATTCTATGATGGCTCCTATGGTATAAATTTTTTTATTGATGGTGACGGAAGAACCGATGGTAGTGCCTGCATCGGCATATTTTCGGATGAAGTTTTTGGTCACGACAATGATGTCCGGTCGTTTGTCGAAGTCTTTCAGGCTTCCTTCAATGAGTTTTGGAGGGAAAACCAGAAAATAGTCATGGTTACAGAAAGTGGTAGAAACACGATAGACGGCATCCGATTGTGTTTCAAAATTAGTAGTTCCATTAGTGAAGAATGCCATTCCTAGTATCTCTTCGTTGCCCAATCCTTTTATCTTGTCAGGACTGAATCCTATGTACATGTTGGGATTGTTTTTGCCCCGAATGACTGCCATGCGTTCATAGGTGTCCAAGAATTTATTACCTCGGCTCATGATGGTGCTATAATAATGGCAAACGCTGAAACATAGCAGCCCTGCCGTGATGCAAAGTATGGATATGATGCTCCTTACTTTCTGTTTGGTCATGTTGCGGAGGGTAATGGTCAAGAGATGTTTAATCATAAAAGCGGTTTTTTAAGTGTTTGTTCTTTATTGTAATATACAATAACTGTGCCTGAAATGTATTTGGTTGATAATAAGAGCTGTACGGAATGCCTTAGTGTATGTTCATCGTGCGCTTTTGCACTATTCGTGTGCGATAGCGCACGATGAACGTTTCTTTTATTCCTTTTTTACGATATTTGCCGGGTTCAGGTGCATCATCTCATATATTTTGTAAGCCGTTACCAAGAATATCAGCAGGGCGATGGCAAGGAACAGTAGCATGCCTTTGTCCCAGCTATAAATATTCCCAAGAGTAGTGTCTGCGGCCAACTCTGCCAAAGTCAGTCTTAATATGGGATAGACGCAGCAAAAAGTGAGAACATAAATAATTAAGTAGGTTTTGCCGAACAACAGGGCGATGACCTTAGGTGTGGCTCCGTTTATTTTTCGAATGGCTACTTCCTTCTGCCGGCTGACCGTATCCATGGAGATGGCGGAATAAATGCTGAGTATCACCAGCAGCAGGCTGACAATGGCCAGCAACATGAATGCACTCCGCATCAGGTTTACAGTGCCCATGACGGTTTGCTTGGAGTCACTGAAATCGTGAATATCCAGTGGAAGTGTAGCAGGTACATAGCGACGGCATATTTCCGTTATCTCTTTGATTACGTTTGAGGTAGCGTCGGAGCCGGAGGTCTTGAAGTAATAAGCGGAAGGATAGGGGTCTGCTAAAAATACGGAACCGGACAGATTGCGTTGTCCGCCTTCCTTATATAATGCACGGAAAGTACCGGCTATGCGATATTCATCTCCGCTCAGCGTGACGCTGCCTTCTATGCTGTCTTTTTGTAATTGTTCTTTAAACTGCTCGCTGACGTACACCGTTCCCCGGTCATTCTTGTCCACTAGCTTTCCTTCCATCGGAATCTTGAAGAACTCAAAATAGTGCGGATCTCCGGTAGCCATGAGCACTTGTCCTTGGGGTCGGCCGTTTTTGATGTAATTCATATAGGTGAATGCTTGGATGTCGAAGGAGCGGGAAAGGGATATCCGGTCCGTGATATCGGGCAGACGGTCGATATCCGAAAGAATGGCATCCATGTTCTGCCGCATACGAATGCTGTTTACCGACAGAGATACAATCTGTTTCTCTTCCTCAGAAGATAACGGGCTGTACATTTTGTCGAACATATCGTTAAAGATGAGTGTGATTCCGAATACGCCCCCTACAAAGAAAATGGAGATAGCCAATTGTACACTTATCATGATGTTGCGAAACACGTGCCGTTCCCGTTTTTGCACGATATAATGAATGATGCTCAATTGTCGCAACCGGTGAATGGGGTACAGTATGACGGACATACATACCAACAGCAACACCATGTACAGTCCCAGTTGCATGCCGTATATCTTTGGCATAGGCAGGGAAATCATGTCTTCTTGGGGTATATAGACATATGCCAAAGATACTACAACCTCTGTTATGATTAATGAAAGAAGGAAAGCAATGGACAGCATCCAGAATATTTCGGCAAAGAGCAGTGAGAACAGTCCCTTGATATTCGATCCAAGACATTTGCGCAGTGCCAGCTCACGTTGCCGGTTATAAAACATTTGGATGATGAATTTCAGGAAATTGATAAGTCCCGACAACAGGATAAGAGAACCGACAAAGCGGAAAAGCAGCATGGTGATGTTTCTTTGCAAATCATCATTGCGTGCCGCATTCAGGCTGGCGTATGCATGTACATTCAGTTCCCCACGCTGCCAAGTTGTTTGTTTCAGTTGCTTGTTCAGGTTTTCTAGAGTGGTTTCTCCCATGAGGAAAGTACCGACACTGAATGATGCATACGGATCCATGGATAAGGGAAAATAGCAATCGATGTCTTGGCCGGTAACTACACCGACAATCTTGTAATCCTTTATCTGTTCGGGATACTCTTTATACGTTGGCACGAGATGGATGATCATGCCTGTCGGGTCTTCTTTCCCAAACGCTTTGTGGGCGAACTCTTGGGAAATAATGACTTCATCGGGGGCATCGAGTTTTCCTTTTCCACTGACCGGACGGATGACCTTATAGGGGAAGAAGGAAGAGGAAACACATTGGTATTTGATGATGAAAGGCAGTTCCTGCTGGTTCTTGTCGATGACCGTGATTTCTGTATTGCGAGGAAAAGAAGCTGTTACAAGGCTGTCCATGCCTGTTATGGATTGTTCATCCAGATAACGGATGTCATCCAATTTCCAATAGATGTCGGCTGCGGTATCCTCCGAACAGCAGGCCAGGCTGATGCGACGCTCGTAATCCGGCAAATCTGTTTGTGCGGTTACAATATCAATAAAATAATTCGTCAGACAGAAACAGGTGATGCCTATTGCCAGACAGATAGCGGATATAAAGCTGTGAGCTTTGTATTTTAGCAGATTTCTTAAAGCTACTTTTAAATAATGTGTTATCATTGTTGAAGTCGTTTTTATTCGTTTTTAATAACTTCGGCAGGATTAGTCTTTGCAATCTTCAGAATACGGAAAATAATGGTCAGTATCGTAATGGCGGCTACTCCCATAAAGATAGAAGTCCAAAACAGTGGTCCGTCATTGAAGAACACAATATACATATTTTTCCATAGCTGGAACACGACGTAACAGATGGGGAAGGCTATGATGGCGGAAAATGCCAGCAGATAAATGTACATACGGGTAAACAACAGGATAATCTGTTTCAGTCCGGCACCGTTCACCTTGCGGATAGCCACTTCCTTTTGTCTGCGTTCCGTATCCAGAGTAATAGCTGAATAAACGCCCAATAAAGTGATAATCAGGCTGACAAAAGAGAAGAAGAAAATAATGCCTTTCATCTTGTTTTCTATGGCTTGTGTCTGATGTATGTCATCCAGCAAGGTGGAAATCCGGGGTTGTATGCTTGGAGGAAAACTTTCTTTCAATGTCTCTTCTATGAAGCTTTTTACTTCTTCCACACTGCCCGGTTTACACTTCAGATAGCAATGGCCCACATACTCATTGAAGTTGCAGGGCAGAAAGATGAATCCCTGGCTTTGGTTATAGGTATCTGCTATGAAATCGGAACAAGTGCCGCATACGGTATATCCGTCTTCATAGTTGTATAAAGTCATTCCCAATAAATCTTTCTTCATGCGTTCCGCTAGTTTATGGTCTGCCACCATCTGTTCGTTTGTTTCCAAAGTATGTCCGCTCAGGATGGGGATATTCATAAACTCGAAGAAGTTGCTTGATATGTTCATAATGTTGACTTCTATATAGCTGTCCCGGTTTCCTTTTTCAGTATACATACCTGTACCCGAAATGCCACCCAGATAATTTATGTCTGCCGGCAGCTTGTCTGTAATGGAAGGATGGCGGCTGATACGTTCTATCAAGGCCAGTTTTTCGCTATTCTTCATAAAGCGGTAATCCAACGGAAGACTGATGATTTCGGATTTTTCTTTTTCTGTCAGTGTATGAAACAGGGTGCTTCCGGTCTTGTCGGCTTGCAGATAAAGAGCTGTTGTGAACACGACGAACAGCCAACAGATGAAAAACTGAATGCCCAAAAGGATATTACGTATACTGTGGCGGCTTCGTTTGGGGTTGCTGCCGCGAATGCCTGTTTGTATGGAAATATGTTTTATTCGCCATACGGTTATCAGACACAATAATAAACACAGCAGGAGGATACCTGCCATATATTCTGTAGTCTGTGTCAGTAATAAGTTCCGTTCCACCAGCAAGGTGAAATTGAACAATGAAAAAGACAGGAACGGACTGAGCATTTCTATCATACTGAAGGTGAACAGAAAAGCAATCAATGAGATGAATACGGCCTGGGTAAAGAGCAGTCCGAACAATTGTCTGTCACCGCTTCCTGTCGCTTTGCGTATGCCGAACTCATGTGAGCGGTTCAGGTAACTGCCTGTCAGGAATTGGAAGAAGTTGAGCAAACCGGTCAGTAAAATCAGCAGGCCGATGACGGAGGTAATCCCGGCAAAATAAGGGGCGATGGATTTTTCGAGGAAATTCTTTCCAAAGGGAGAGGCTGTCACGTCATTCTCTTTCTTGAACATCGTATGTTTCAGGTTCATTGCCCGAAAGCGTGCCTCCAGCTGGGTAGGCGTTTTCCCGGGCGGAGAAGGGCGAATCCCAAGCCGCCTGTCCTATTATTATTACTTTCAAACTGCAATATACCTTCACTGTCGTTCAGGATCAGCATATCAATTTGCTGCAGGAAACTCAGACTGGTATTGAGTGGGATATCTTCTATCACGGCTTGTATGGTGTAGGAGATGCCTCCTGTTCGTGGCGTGGTGGAGGGTGAGGTGGACAATCGTTGTGCCAATATCATCCGTTTCCCTATCGGACTCTCATCATTGCCGAATATTTTTCGCGCAAGTGAGCGGGTCAGTATTACGGAATTTGGGGTATTCGAAGCCGTTTCCCATGAACCTTGCACTATTTGGGGTGTGAATACTTTGTTATAGGAAGAATCTACCTCCATGGTGTATAAGTCTTCGTAGGGCAACTCCTTTCCTTCGGGCGTTTCTACATTGTAACTGCGCTGATTGGGATCGGCTACAAAGGTATAAGCTTCTACTTCCTCAATCGGTGTTTGGCGCAGATTCTCTATCAGATTGGCTGGAATGCCCCAATATGTAGTACCGTCCGGCGTATAGAGGTTTACATTGGCAATGCGTTCTTTATTGGTGAAGCATTGGTCGACAGAGTAGATGAACCGGCTGCAATAGAGGCAGATGCTAAAGCATAAAATGCCTACAGATAATCCGATAATGGATATCAGGTTCTGTGTCTTGTATTTTAACAGATGGCGAAAGGCCGTTTTTATATAGTGTTGAAGCATAGTCTTAATTTATGATTGATTATTCTGATTTTATGATTTTTGCAGGGTCTATGTTGGCGGCTTTGTGTATCTGCCATATCAGGGTTCCCAATGAAATAAGGAGGATTACCAATAAAGCAATGAAATAGATGCCGATGCCGACAGGAGCTTTCATGATGAATGTCCTCGTATAAATATGTATGAGATAATAGGAGAGAGGTACAGCTACTATAAATGCACCGCCTATCACCTTGATATATTTACGGAAAAGCAACAGATAAAGATCTTTCATGCCGGCTCCGTTCACTTTGCGGATAGCTATTTCGCGATAACGCTGCCGGATGTCGAACAGGGATAATCCGAACAGGCCTAGACAAGAGATAGCAATGGCTATCAAAGCAAAGACAGAGTAAATATGAGCCGTTTCTCTATCTTCGGAGTATAAGTCGCTGACTTCATCCGTAAGCCAGGAATGGTTGAACTCCTCCGTGTTGTATGCTTCTTTTTCTATTTTTCTAAGGAGCTCCATCACTTCTTTCTCCTTACCGGGCTTGGTGGCTATTATGAAGTCACCGCTGTTGTCTTCCTTTCCGACAACAAATGCCATCGGCTTTACTCCTTGGGTGAGATGTGCGGGATAATAGTCATCTATCACAGCTACCACGGGCATTAGTTTGGTTCCTCCCTTTTCCATTTCTCCCTTTTCGTTGAGTGTTATCCAAAGCGGTGACTCGCTTCGTACAAAAGCATCCTCCATTCGGGCATATCCCATCGCTTTCATCGCCGCTTTATTCAGAATGATTTTATAGTCACTCCAGCTTTCAAACTTTTGCGGAATCTCTCCCTCCAGCACCTTCAAATCATATAAATGGAAAAAATTGGGAGAAGGAAACAGCGTGAGCATATTCTGACGTGTATCTTTATCATTCAGCAATGTGCAGAAGGAACTTCCTCTTAATATGGAAGGATGTGAGTTCATCCACATCTCAATGTAGGGACATTCGTTCAGTTGTTGTTTGATATAACTATATCGGGCAGCACGCTTGTTTCGGTCGGCCTCTTCTTCTCGCACGAGATGATTGTTGTTCTCGTGGAACAATTCGGCTCTGAGGATGCCTTCCGTCCGATATCCGGGAGGGGTGGATAGTAAAAAGTTCAACTGTTTGCCAAAATAGAGCGACAAGACAAGCAGCAATATGGTGATGATGTATTGCAAAAACAGGAATGCCATGCGGATAGTGATGGATTGGCGGTTCGATGCAATCGAACGGATGGACGCAATGGGAGACAGGTAATTGTATTTGATATACGGGTAGACGGACGTAACCAAAGGCAATAAGACCAAGAACCCCAATGATATCTGCCAGTCGAATGCGGAGTAACCGATTCGCTCACCCATCAGTTGGCTGACAGGGACTTGGCTGGCTTCCACCAACAGCCATGCCGTCAGCAATGCGACAACGGCCAGAAGTTGGTTTTCCAACCAGATTTGCAGAAATAGCGGCAAGCGTTGCAAGCCGAATACCTTTTTAACTCCATACTCTTTGGAGCGTTTCATCATGAACACCATATATATATTGATGAAGTTCAATATCCCTACCAGCAACAATAAGATGGCTACGCCCGAAAGAATATACAGATGCGTGTGATTCCCGAATTGCATGATGGAGTCGTAATCGGCATCATGCCCGATGGCATTCTCCCAATAGAAGTCTTCCCAAGGAATGAATTTCCAACGTATGCTGCTTCCTCTTTTGTCTTTCTTAAATACGTTGCTGACTTTGTTTATCTCGTCCAGGTCCACTCCGGGCAGCACACGCTTCAACGATATATCCATTCGCTGCCATTGCTTTATCAAGTTGTATGACACGAGCATGTCAAACCGAAGTAAGGTCTTGCATCCCGGTTCATCTATCACTCCGCGGATAATAACGTCTTTCCCATAATACTCCACGACTTTCCCCACGGGGTTCTCCTTGCCGAACAGCCGGCGGGCATACTGCCGGGTGATGACAGCATCGTCGGGAGCTGTCAGCCGCGCCTCCCCGGTCAATACGGGGTAACGGAAGAAATGAAAGAATGTAGAGTCGACGGCCATTATGTTCATTGCATAATTACTGTTCTCATATTTCACATTGTCCCTTTGCTGTGCCTGCAAGCGGCATTGCTCTACGATTTTATTTTCCGGGATATAGGTTGAATCCGTGTCCGACCAGCCTTGCTCCAGACTTCCGGGGTGAATGTTTCCGTCGATGTCCCGCAACGGGATGATGATGTGTTGCGGGTCGATGCAATGCGAGTCCACGGTCAGTTCCCGGTGGATATACCGCATCAGGACAATGCAGCAGGCCAGGCTGAACGCCAGTCCCAGGAGATTAATGATTGTATATGATTTTGAACGCATCAGAAAGCGTCCGGCATATTTCAGTGTTTTCATTTTGCGTGCTTTTATTTCAATATCAGTTCTTCTGCGTCGCCAAAGGTATCATATCCTGTGACAACTACCAATTCTCCGGGCTGTAATCCTTCTGTTATCTCGTACTGTTGTGGGTTTTGGCGTCCTATAGTCAAAGGCACTTTGATGGCTTTGGTCTTCGAGGCATTTACTTTATAAACCCATTGCCCGCCGGTGACTTGATAGAAATTTCCGCGTGGAATGACGATGGCCTGTTCGGGTTGTCCCAACTCTATCTGTACCCTGAAACTCTTGCCAACACGCACATTGTCAGGCATTTCTCCGGTGAAAATAAGATCTACATCAAACATACGGTCTTTAACTTCGGGTACTACTTTTGTAATTTTTAATGGATAACGTTTCCCTTGGTAATTGATGGTGGCTGGCAGACCGGTAGTGATGCGGTCGATGTAATATTCGCTAAGCGAGGTGTGAATCTTATATTGGTCGAGCACTTTGATTTCGGCTATGCTTTCGCCCGATGCGACCTGTTGCCCCGGAGTTACTTTCACGAAACTGAGTTGTCCTGCAATCGGTGCTGTGACCACCAGATTATTCATCCGTTCCAGTGAACGCGTAAATTTCTTTTGTTCGCGTTCGAGGTCATTCTTCAGCAAATCCTTTCGGATGAGCGTCACAGCCGAATCGTGACGGAGACTTTCCATCTGAAGGGCACTGTTTTGCAGTTTATAATTATATTCGTCTTCCGAAACTTCCAGTTGGGCTTTGCTTTTAATACCCATCTTGTATTCTTCTTTGTCCAAAGCGAAACTTTTGGTCAGGCGGTTCATTTCATATTGCGTCTGCAGAGTCTGTTGTTTCAGCGTGAGGCTTTTTTGCTCCATCTCAATTTCCTTCTCTTTATAAGTGATTCGCTGTTTCTCCCATTCATCGCGTTGGTCCTCGATAGAGCGCAGCAAATCGGGATTGCTGAGCACAAGGATGGAATCTCCTTTCTCCATCATGGTTCCTTCTTCGCCGATGATGCGTTCCACGCTGCCGGCTTCGCGGGTATTTATCTTGATGGTCAGGATAGGTTGGACTAATCCTTCCACATCAACGTATTCCATGAATTTGTCATTCTTCACTTCAGCAATTTGTATATTGTCGGTTTCGATTCGCAATTTGCGGGGTCCGAATGACAGGCTGATGACATAAATCAGGAAGATGACAAAGGCTGTTCCTCCCAGCAGATAATAACGATGGCGTATGTACCACGGTTTCTTTTCAATTTTAATATCCATAGTTTTTATTTATTTGTTCGTTTCCGGTTCTTTCCGTATGCACGGCATGTTGTCTTTCGGGTTTACTTGTATGGCAGGCTTTCCTCTATCGGGCAATGGTTCTGAAAATCGTATCCTGTCATGCTCCTTATTCCATAGTACAGACTCCAATATGTTTTCAGGGCGGTGATATAATCACGCCTTGCCCTGTCTTTTTCGGTAATGGAAGCATTGAGGTCTAGTATGGTGGATTTTCCGAGAATGTACAATCGCTTTGCCACTTCATGTCGCCTTTCGGCTGTCTTGTCGGTCTTGAAAGCGACGGCTACCCGATAGGCTTGCAAGTTGAATTGGCGCACCATCTTGCAGACGTTCAATTCAAAATCCTTTAGAGCCTGTTCTGCCTGTGTGTTTACCAAGTCGACGTTAGACCGGGCCACCCGTACTCGTCCTTTACCCCGTCCCCAGTCCAGAATGGGCAGAGAGATGCCGATGCTGGCATATTGTTGCTTCAATGGGTCGCGGTAAGTATCGGCAAGTTTGTTTCCTGTCTGTGACAAACCGAACTGAACATATAGATCAGCCTTTAGTCCGGCATTGGCTTTGGCAGAAGCCAGTTCGCTGCGGCTTTCCATTTTCAGACGCTCGTATGTTTCAGGTTCGGGACTGTTCTTGAATGCCAGATGCAGTGCCTCCTGCATGGGAATCTCGAAATTGGGAATTTCATCATCGGGGATGACTCTCAAGTTGACTTCGCGGTTTATACCCAGAAAGGAACGTAAGGTTTGCATTTGATCTTCCACTTCGATGCGGGCATTCATTACATTGGTTTCTTCCGTGAGTTTGTTTATCTCGAGTTGGAGCATTTCATTTTCATTAATGGTGCCTATGTTATATCTTCCTTCGGCATATCTATACAGGGTGTCGGCCGATGCATGGTTGGAAGTGGCGATATCGAGATTGGTTTGTGCAGTTGCCAGATTGAAGAACAGGGTGCTGGTTTGGGAAGAGACTAATTCCAAGGCTTCGGAGTATGTCTTGCGTGCTTCACGATAGCGGATGGGTTCTATGCGGCGGTTCCATTTCAGGGAATTATAACCGAAAAGGGACTGCTCATAACCGACAACGATTGGTTGGGTATTGTAAGCCGTGAGGTCATTTTCAAATTCATCAATGCGTTGGGTAGTGGTCTTGATAAAGAAGTTGCCACCGGTGAACCACACATTCTGATTTATTTTCAAACTCAGATCTGTGCTCAGTTGGTTCTGTTTGACAAACTGGTTGGTGCCGTCCGGCTGGGTAATCTTATTGATTTCCCGGTTAAGGTTGGGGGATGAACTCAACGTAACGGACGGCAAATAGTTTGCACGGAAGAAGCGGTAGTTCCAGTAAGCTGCACGATAAGTGTGTCGTGCAGCTTGGGCTTGGGGCGAATGTTCCTGTGCGATTTCAATGGCCTGCTGCAGTGTGAGGCTGATTGTTTCTTCTTGTGCTGTGGCTGTTCCTGCAATAAATAGGATATAAAAAGCTAAAATATAATATCGTTTCATGTTATTTGTTTTATGCTTTCTAATTATCAAAATGCGTGCCATAATGCCATTTCTCTGTTTACCAAAGACTTGTATGTGAGCTCATGCTTATGGGCGCGTGCGCATTCGCACAAAAATAGTGCGGATACGCACATACAGCGCATCTTAAAAAGCCGTATCTTTGCTCTCGCAGGAAAAGATATTTCCTGCATGATAAAAGAGAGATAATGGAAAACAGAGGAAAAATACTTATCATAGATGATAATGAAGACGTGCTTTTTGCACTGAATCTTTTATTGGAGCCTTATGTGGAGAAGGTGAAAGTCACTACCCAACCGGCCCGTATCGAATTTTTTATGACTACTTTTCAGCCGGATGTCATTCTGCTCGATATGAATTTCCGCCGTGATGCCATCAGTGGGCAGGAAGGTTTTGATTGCCTGGAACAGATTTTGAAGTTAGACCCGCAGGCGATTGTATTGTTCATGACGGCTTATGCGGATACAGACAAAGCAGTAAGGGCTATCAAGGCGGGAGCGATTGATTTTATCCCTAAGCCTTGGGAAAAGGAAAAGTTATTGGCTACTTTATCTTCGGCCATTAAGTTGCGGGATTCACGTAAGGAGATAAAGCAACTGAAAGAGCAGGTGGTGGCATTGAGCGGACAAGATGAAACGGTCCCCAATATGATTGGCCATTCGGAGGCAATGCAGAATGTGTTTGACACCATCCGGAAGTTGTCGGATACAGATGCCAATATATTAATATTAGGTGAGAATGGAACGGGAAAGGACTTGGTGGCGCGTTCGCTCCGTCATTATTCTCCCCGCAGGGAGTCTCCTTTTATAACGATTGACTTGGGAAGCATTCCTGAAACCCTTTTTGAGAGCGAACTCTTCGGTTATGAGAAGGGGGCATTTACAGATGCTCGCAAGGCAAAGGCAGGACGCATGGAAGTGGCTTCGGGAGGGACCCTCTTTCTGGATGAAATAGGAAATCTTTCGCTGCCTATGCAATCCAAGCTGCTGACAGCGATAGAGAAGAGGCAGATTTCGCGTTTGGGCACTACAAGCACGATTCCTATTGATGTTCGTTTGATTAGTGCCACCAATGTAAACATTCACCGGATGGTGGAAGAGGGAAACTTCCGTCAGGATTTGCTTTATCGTATCAATACCATTGAGATTCATATACCTCCCTTGCGTGACAGAGGCGAGGATGTCCTTCTTTTGGCAGACTATTTTTTGCAACGTTACATTCATAAATACAAGAAAGAGATAAACGGGCTCAGCCGGGAGGCGAAGCAAAAGCTGATGCGCTATCATTGGCCGGGCAATGTACGCGAATTGCAGCATGCCATTGAACGTGCCGTGATTTTGTCGGATTCTTCTTTGTTGAAACCCGCTAACTTTATGTTGCAGCCACAGCCCGAAAAAAAGGTGGATACTGATGAAATCTTGAACTTGGAACAATTGGAGCGCCATGCCATTGAGCGTGCCATGAAACGCAGTGAGGGTAATTTGAGCCGTGCTGCCGAATATTTGGGTATAACGAGATACGCTCTTTATCGTAAATTAGAAAAGTTAGGGTTATGAATCGATTTCAAACACTCCGTATTGTGTTGCTCATGCTGTTATTGGCGGCAGCATCTGTTGCTGCCTATCTGTTTTTCCGGCATGAACTCTATTTCTGTTTACTATTTTCATTGTTGATTGTTCTAGGCATCATCTTGTATGTATGTCAATGGCAACAGAAAACAACTCTTATGGTAGCCCGCATGATAGAGGGTATCCGATATTCCGATTTTTCTTTGAGCTTTTCAGTCCGGCATAAGTCGCGTTCCGAGCAGTTGCTTGCCGAAGAAATAAACAAGGTAGTGTCTGAGTTTAGGACGAAGTTATCGGAAAAAGAAGAGCGTTATCAATATTACGAAACATTGCTCAACACCGTAGACAGTAGTTTATTGGTAGCAGACAGCAGTGGAATGGTACATTGGATGAACTGTGCGGCAGTTCATGATTTATGCGGTTATCCTATTCACTCATTGAATGAATTGTCTTCTCTAAATTCCTCTTTTCCTGTTATTATTACATCACTTCAACCGGGTGAAGTAAAGGCGGTTCGCATCTGTCGTGGAGATGTCATGCAGGAATTGGCAGTGACAGTCACCGAATATTCTTCTCAAGGAGTGGATTTACGTCTGATAAATCTGAAGAATATTCATTCTGTACTCGAAGAAAATGAGATAGAGGCCTGGCAGAAATTGATTCGTGTCCTGACTCACGAGATAATGAATTCTATTGCACCCATTATTTCATTAAGCGAAACATTGAGTGAGCGGGCTGTGCAGAATGGCATGAACGAGAAAGATTACGGTATTATGCTGCAAGGGATGCAGACCATTTATCGGAGAAGTAAAGGACTGCTCGGATTTGTAGAGAACTATCGGAAACTGTCCCGCTTGTCAATGCCTGTTCTGGCTCCGGTCAGAATGGAAGAATTACTGAATGATTTAAAGAAATTATTTCCCAGCCGGGATATACATTATATATATAGGACAGAGGATGCAGACAAAATATTGATGTTAGACCGTTCTCAAATAGAGCAAGTGCTTATTAACTTATTGAAGAATGCCGGTGAAGCTTGTGCGGAGCAAGAAATTCCGGAGGTGATCATTGCTACTCATTATGAAATGGAAAAGCGAATATTTATGCTTACGGTCACTGATAATGGCAGTGGTATTCTTCCCGATGTACTGGATAAGATATTTGTTCCGTTCTTTACTACTAAACCGACAGGTTCCGGCATCGGGCTTAGCTTATGCAAACAAATAATGAATCTGCATGGAGGAAGTATTTCAGTTTCGAGCGAAATAGGGAAGGGTAGTTGTTTCTCCTTGAAATTTCTGTGTAAATGACAAACATTTTTTTTATCATTAATGATTTAATAATCAGTACTCTAAAAGAAAAGTATAAAAATATTATTCTTGATAATGCACAAGCATATTTTGCGATGCCTCTAAATGGAATAGACACTCTTTATACCTGCAGAAAATTCTTTGGCGTTTCTGATGGTGCTATATTGTATACTAATGCTAAAATAGATAGAGTTCTTCCTGTAGATGAGTCATTTGAAAGAATACATTATATTCTTGGACGTTACGAAAGAACAGCTGGTGAATTCTATAAAGAGTCATCGGATAATAATGTTTTTTTTAAAAATGAGCCTATAAAGCAGATGTCAAAACTAACAAAAAATATTCTTCATGGAATAGATTATGATTATATCGAAAAGCGGATTGACATTTTCAGCTTTTTCTTCCGCCTGATTTTCTTTTGTTACGGTTGTCTGTGACTTTGTACCGGCATATTTGCTTACA